>Ga0209700_106427_pt1 | contig 18240 bp, 11 predicted proteins | sample SiratroredBW_FD_187528 | JGI IMG/M metagenome (GOLD analysis project Ga0209700, IMG submission 187528) | Root nodule microbial communities of legume samples collected from California, USA - Siratro red BW (SPAdes) (version 2) | ecosystem: Host-associated > Plants > Roots > Nodule | place: USA...
AAATTAAAATAAAAATAGGTTTTTAATAAACATTTTTAAATATAAAAAAACAGTCTTATCCCGAGTTTCCTTTAAATAAATAATTATCAAGAGAAAAAATAATAAAATAGAAAATAATTAAAAAATTTATATAAAATAAATTGCCAAAAATAAAAGAAAATATTCATAAGCTAAAAAGTATCAAACGTCATCAGTAAATTTTTATAGAACTACGTGTATCCTGATTTTCTATCATGTATAGAGATACGTCGGACCAAGGTTAAACCTTGTCGGGTCCAAATAAATAAAAAAATATATATGTTTGTTTGTTTTATTTTTGTTTGATATTTTTATCCTCTAATTATTATTTATTGTTATGATTTTTATAAGCATGTTTTCTTGTTTGTTTTTTTTTATATATTTGTTTGTTTTGTCTTTAGTCTTATTATTATTGTTATTATTTGGGAAAAAATGATATTTTTAAAACCACACTTATTTTTATTCATTTGATTAATGGTACCGTCTTAGGACGGGCGCTGTGGGGTGCTAATACCTTCCCCACACGTAACTGACTCCCGAACCCTTACTTTGGTTTGCAGACTATTTCATTTTTATTTGGTTTTTCTATGGTTTTCCATAATAAACTATGGTGGTGACTCCAATCTCAATTTAAATATTTTTTTTAAAATTAAATTTTGATCGCCCCGTCGTGATCCCGGTTGCGACACTAAGAAAAGGAGAAGGTTTGCAAGGGTTGGTGCAAGGGTTGTAAAAAGTCGCAAGAATTAATTCCTGTTAATGTATATTGAACAGATATTTTGTGGAACAAATATTTTGTGTAACAAATGAAATTGTTATTGCATTTTATTGCTTGAAATTGTTAGTTACATATTTGTTGAATTTTGTGGAACACGCGACTTCTATGGCCAAGTCTTAAACTAAAGTATCCCCCCATTATATAATGGTTAAAAGTTTTGATGGCCAGAGGTGAGGGAATTCAGTATAATTTAGTCAGCTGATGCCAATATGGTCCTATTGAATATGGTATTGATTAGTTGCCAAAACGTTAACTGAGAGGTACTTTCGTTAAAACATGGGTACCCGATATGTTTAGTATGTGAATGCCACTAAGTTAAAATGCGAAAATGGTCGTATTGCACATAATCTCCACAACGTGAGCTGAGGTATACCCTGGTTAAAACATGGGTAACACCTGATTTTAGTAAGTTTCGAGCTGTTATTTATGCATAGGTATGTCTCAATTTAGCATATTTTGATATATAAAACAGTCATCGAGGCAAGTAACAGGGTTGTAATTGAAGGACATGAGAACTTGGAAGTGCCAAAATGGTCATACTGCACTTAGCCGCCACAACGTAAATTGAGGTATCCCATCATCAAAACATGGGTAACCCGAGATTTCAGTACATTGACAGCTGTTATTTGTACACAAATGTATTAATTTAGCATAAATTTGGTACATAAAAAGTTCATGGAAGTAATTCAAAGGGTGGTAAGTGAAGGACACTAAAACTTAAAATGCCAAAATGGTCGCACTGCATTAGTGGCCACAACGTCTACTGAGGTGTCCCTTCGTTAAAGATTTGGTAACCAGTCATTGATGATGACTCTTGTGAGTTTCCTATCGATGTGAGGAGTGACACAAATCCACCAGATTGAGCAGTGTGCACCTATAAAGACCATGTCAGCATAATATAACACGAAATACAACAGCATATTCATGTAAATGTTTAAATTTGTATGTAACACGAATTGTTTCTGTTTGGTAGTTCATTATGGATACAATTGTTGTGTTTGGTTGAGATAAATTTCTCTTTGAACTTCTGTGCTTGGCAGTGACTGCCTTCTTTCGGCTTCGAGGCATCTCACATGCTAACCTCAATCTTTTATATGGAGGTCGTCCCTTTCTTGAAACTGGTTCAGGGCTATTAATATTTGTGTTGATCCCGTCATTCATGGAATTATTTCTCTGTGGAGTCCTATTTCCCAAATTGGTCCTTGCTGGGTAATGAGTTTCAATGTCATGTGTGTCCACAAAGGATTGCAGATGGGCAAATAACAGTTCACTTGTATCCTGATTTTCGCAAGCTACCTGAGCTATTTCTCCAAATGTTTGGCATAAGGTATCATAGCGCTGAATATGTGGTGGTTTGTCTTTGGAGTTAAAAGATGTGACTATGTAATTATGCTTTCTCCTGACATTCTTACTCCACCTTTGCAATATATACTTTGTTGAAATGCTCTTTTGTCTTTCTTGGGTAAGAACAACCAATGCATGTTTACATATTAATCCCCTAAACACAAACAAGAAACACTGACATTGCATATCCTTGGTTTTTCTGTCATAGAAAATAGTGAATAATCTCTCACGACAATGTTCATTATGGATTGACTCTTCCATTACTATGTAGGTATAATTTTCTCCATCACTATGACAATGGTGAATTAGGCAATTCATTTTCGATCTAAACTCAGTCTGCACCTCAGTGTATATTCTTTTTGAAATTGCCTTTCCATTAATGACTGTGAGCCACAATGAATTACCGTGTTCAATGAGCCAAAGTCAGCCTCCTTCTCCTTTCCCCACTTGTGTTGCAAGGCATTGTCGTATTGTTGAACAAATTGTTGTAGTGTTGTCATGGAATTGATGTAACCGTCGAAGAATACGTTCATGCTCTCACTTCTTTGTGTAATTGACAGTCCTGCCCAAAAATGACATTTGAAATATATAGGAACCCATCGATGTCGTTCCTCATATAGAGAAGTCAACCATTGGTTATCAACCAAGCCAAAATGTTCTATGAAATTACCCCAATTAGTTTCAAATTTATCCATACTTTCGGACTTATAGACCACCTCCTTCATGATTCTTTTGATGTCCTTGTATTGGTTATGCCCTTGTAACTTTTTTGGAATTTTCTTTATAATGTTCCACAAACACCACCTGTGTCGTGTCTGAGGGAAGACAGTGGCAATAGCATTCTTCATAGCCTGACATTGATCAGTGACTATCCCTTCTGGATCTTTGTAATACATACAACGTCTCCAACAATCAAATAGCCAAACAAATGTGTTGGTGTCTTCTGAGGATAGTAGCCCACACCCTAAAAGAATGGATTGGCCGTGATGATTGACCCCAACAAAAGGTGCGAAAGGCATGTCGTACTTGTTAGTTAGGTATGTCGTATCAAATGATACAACATCTCCAAAGTATTGAGAGGTAGCCCGACTTCTTGCATCTGTCCAAAAAAAATTCCTTATGTGGTTGTCTTCGTCGACGTCAATATCAAAGAAAAAATTTGTATTCAATTCTTTCATGCGGGAAAAATGCTTCAACAATGCTTGGCCGTCCCCTTCTTTCCCTAGTGAACGTCTTTGCTAAGAAACGTAGTTTCGCACATCACGTTCAACAAAAGGAAGGTTATCGTATCCTCCAGCAGCATGAACTAATGATTGATAAGTTGTATTTGTCCTCACACCAGCCTCGTCATTCAAATCAATAGTCCTATTAACCCCAAGGTTAATAATTTTGTTTCCCCTAAACAATCTTGACTTAGTTGGACTTAAGTCGTGGGAGTGCTTCTCGTTCACAGTTGTGATGTACCATTTGTCTTCCTTTTTCGTAAGTGTAATGCGAGCTGGACACTCATTTGCTTGCGTTGGAATTGACTTGCTTTCACCACGGTTCTGTGGTACATATGAACATGCTCTCAAGCAGACCAAAATGAAGTACCTTAATTGCTTGTCGGTTCCTTTTTTTGATGACCTTCTTCTAATACCAAAGCCTTTTGTGATTGCATATTGTCTGTAGAACTTTGTTGCTTCTTCTGCACTTGAAAAACACATGCCAGTCGTGGGAACACGAGTGTCCATGTTATGAGAACCTTCCTCATTAATTACATTTGACGTTTGACATTCTTCACTAGAGGGAATGTCATCCAATGATAATATTGGATCGGTGTTAATGATATGTAATGAGAACCAAGAGCTGCAGTTTAACCAACCTCAAGCACCTGCACAAATAAATAATTCAAAGGATGCTTTACAAATTCCAAGTAGACCAATCACCAGGTCAAGGGCCCAAAAAACTGAAAGAGGCATTGATTGGGCTAATTCAAGACATTTTGATTGCGCAAACAAAGTCTAAGATTGAATTGAAGCCTAATCACGTTCTTAATTTGATATGGGCTGATGAAGGAATTAAATGAAGGAGATTTGGGCTAAAAGCAAATCATTTGAAGAGAAGGGCCCATAGAAAATGCATATCCAGATTTAGTTTAAGTGTAAATGGGCTATTTTGGGCTTAGGTTAAAATCTGAAGAGTCACCCACTATTTTGTGGGCATATTTTAAATTTTTTATTTTGATGTATTTTGATTAATTTTCCATAGGGCTTAGAGTAGTCATGCTTAGTAAATTGTGTTTTTCGTTTTCCCATTTGATGTAATAATTAGTCATCTAAAAGTGTGCCAAAAAGCTACTGCTGCATTAAATTTGGAGGCTTCTAGGCTGTTGAAGAGTTAAGTTAGCTTTTTAGAAGCTCAAAGGTCTACTTAAGTAAAGAAACCCATGTAAACAGCAACTTTGATTTTGAAATACGAATTTGAATCTGAAAATTCCAGAAGTGAGAGTTTCTCTCTTGAGTTCTTCATTTAGACTTGCAACTTATCAAGGGCCGATCATCCTTGTGGCGTTTACCATACTTTAGGGTCTTTGCCGCGTTTTCTTTTCTGCAAGACAAGGGTTCTGAGTAAATCATCCTAAATCTGAATACTTAGGGATCTTGGGGCATTCAACTACTCTTTGTTGTGGGTTCTGAGGTTTATTCCTAACCGGGTTCACATCAAATGCTTCCAAGATCATCACTCACGCAATAGAGTGTCAACCGAGTAGTTTCTGAGTACACGATCTTGGTTAAGGGTGTGTTCACCTCCATGAAACCCTACTGAGTACTAACCGAGTACCTGCCGAGTACATGATCTTGGTTAAGGGTGTGTTAACCTCCATGAAACCCTGTCGAGTGCCAACCGAGTAGTTGGTGATTACATGATCTCGGTCAAGGTTGAGTTCATTTACATAAATTTATCGAATCCAAGACCTACATCTTAAAGACGGTTAATGGAGCGTTCATCTCCATGAACCCCCCGAGTACCTGGCCAGTACTGGTAGAGACATTGCCTTGGTTAAAGGTAACTCCTCTTGGTTAAAAGCGTCCATGAACCCCACTGAGTATCTGCCGAGTACCGGGCGAGTACCAACAGAGTATATTACCTTAGTATAACTCCACTTGGTTAAAAGTAAGTCCATTTTCAAGAACCCCCAAGTGCGACACTTATGCAAGTTTTATAATCACAACTGTCTTAGTATAACACTACTCAATTTAAACTATTTATTTTGCCCAAAGCATCTTAACAATTTTCAAAAATTAAATATTGAACAACACTTGTATCAACAAATCCTGTGTAGCTCTTGAAGCAAAAACATTCTACCTAGACATCTTGACTCATGCTGCTTCAAAGTTAAACACATTATTTCTAATAATTCTCAATTTTGTAAAAAAATTTAGAACTACTCTATCACAATCTAAACATTTTCTTTCAAAGTTCTCAGTTATCTTAACGTCGCGATTATAAATCCAAATTTCCATCCTCGGCTTGAAACCGATCAATGGAAAACTCAGAACAACTTCCTTTCTCTACAAATTCAAATGGGGCCATCCAACGACAATGAGTACACGACTTCATTTCAAAGGATGTAACCGATCTCACACATCATTAATAGCGGATTTTCAAAGATCCCCATACCACCCTTGAGAATTATTTTAACTTAAGGCTTTTCGTGATTTTTAACTGAAGGTTGAATTGCTCAACCCTTGAGGGACCTGTGTACTATAGGTCAAGAAAAATTCGACTACGAGAAGTAGGTTTCAAAGCCATCATTGGCAGGATAGAAATGAACCAATTGAGTTCATCGTCTCATCCATGAAATAGACTCAATTATCATACTTATTGAGACTAAGTGCAGGTTTAAGTCACTAAAGACGTTTACTACCATGGGCTTGATGAACAGTGAAATGACCCAACATCATTCCTATAAATAGGGGAACACTGAGAATTGTTCATAACTCTTCTCACTTGTACTTGGACTAACTAGATCGTCAGAGTGCCTTTACAGGTACCCTCCCCCCTCGGACAGAGAAGAAGGAGTCATTTGACTTAAAGATTTCATCCAGGTCACAGAGGATGATCCGAGTTCGAGAAGACGGTTCATCCAGATGAGTTTTCCAAGTCATAAGGAAGAGATGAAGCCAAGTATTTGAAGTCAGTCCCACAACATCAAATTCTCTTATACCAAGTTAATGTTTTCATTCGGAACAGGTATATATGTGTAATCAAACAAACTCGAATCTTAACACTTTATTATAAATCCTTAATGAAAACAATATATTATCATATTAATCTTTTGCTAGTTTTTCCACTTAGTCCAATTATATTTTTTCTTTCATGAGCTCATTCGAAGTTAAACATGACATAAAGTATTGAGTCCAAACTTAAACTTAGAAGGACAATCAACTAATTGCAGTTCCCATAGAACACGAAAAAACTATCATGCCCATTCACGTGTTTTACCCAATGTTTTGATTTTTCACTTCAAAGGTCGGAAATAAGACCAACTTTCTCTGTTTCAAGTAATCTTAGTACTTGACTCAACATGTATATCAATCTTGAATGTTATTGGGATCTTGCAAATTTTATTTCTTTGTTATTTCTTTTTGGTGGTAGACAAGCTGGTATTCCAGAAAATTAAAGCCAAATATTGGACCTATTCGGTTGTGTTTTATTTTCTGAAAAGTTTTTTAATAAAAATTAGCATAGTTATGCTTTTTTTATTTACTTATCTAATTTACTTATTTTGAAAATAAGTATATTTCTATTTTTTAAGAAACCAATCTTATATATTTGTCAAAGAATATCTCTTTAACTTTTGGTGATATTTGTTAATAACAAAACTACAACGAAACTTCGAGTTTTAAATTAAAAAATATTTTATATTTTATTATTTATCTTAATAATGTAATTTTACTATATTTAAGTTCAAAACAATTTATTTTAAATTAAATGAAATTATGCTTGTTTACTCTATAGGTATGCTTTAAGGAATATTAGAAAAACTTTGATCTATAGAATTTTTACCTGCAATGTTCCCTTTAGTTTTTAAGATTTAATCGTTTCAAATTACATTAATCAAGTCTCGATCAACAGCTCAATCCAACCAAATAATAAATTGAATGTCGTTCGAATACAAAAAACAATAAGAAAGAAGAGGAAACTTGTTACAATTATAATTTGTAAAGGCATAACTTTGTTTATAAATTGTTTTAAGTGTTCCCACTTCTCCATTATTGAAGTATAAACATTGATTATACAAGTGCTTTTGTTAACCAATGAGTGATGTTTGAATATTATTTTCACCAAGAATATACTTTTTGACATTCTTCTTTGACACTTCCTTTTGTTGTTGTGTGAGTTTCATATAGATCTCATTAAATAAAGAATGAAGATAGTTAGTGCAGTGGTATCTACATAAAACTCACCAATTAATAACAGTTTTGTTAAAAGTGTGTAATTAACATGTTTTTTCATGAATTACTTTTACACTGTACTCACAATTATTAATAATCTTTATTACTTTCTTCCTACATATCGTGGTATTTAAAAGTCTCCTTGAGATCTAGTGAAAAAAACTTGAACAAGCCTGGGAGAGGATGTTTTAATTCCAAGTAGGCTTCGCAATAGAATCATTTATCTGGCGAGAAGTGTAGCAAGACACGATGACAATGTAATGCGGGTCTACAACAGCATCACGAGGATGCTTTTTGCTTGAATTTGCTCATAAACAAAGTCAGAAATTATAATTAGAAAAAAAATTCATATACATTGAAAATTTTACAAATTTTATACTGTCATCGTGCTTTTTTTTTTTTACAATAACTTCGGAAAAATCATCTACTATGACTTTTTTGGTTAATAATATAAATTTTAGAGTTACCATACACAGGAATTAACTCAGAATTATGGTCAATTACACTTCATATTTCTAAAAATGGAGAGAAGGTTACACCTGTGAGATTAAATTTATCAATTACACGGTATTCTTATCATGAATTTTCTATGTCTCGAACAACATTTGATCCGTGGGCAGACCCGTTTCTTGTCCCCTTGAAAGATTTTAAACTAACCAACCGAGCAAAGGCACTCTTTGATCTGGTCATTATTGGACGTCCAAGTTTCTGATCATCAGATAACGATTTTACAAGATCATCGAAGCGTCGCATGAAGGTTGGGAACCTTGACATGGATTTGGTGATCCCTTGCAATCTGTGTTTCAGGATGGAAACAAAAATGAGACAGAAAATCTTGACATGGATCATTGGAACAAAACCTATATGAAGTAAAAGCATCATCAGAGAAAAGGGTCTATCACTAAAAAGTATTTTGGCTTTTAAAAGCCAAAAAAACGTAACCTTTGAATGGGGTTGAGAATTATGTACTAAACCAATTTAGATTACCTTCTAACATATGAAAGCTTTTCACAAGATAAGTACTTGATTACTGCTTTAAAATAAAAGCCCTTAGAAGTTTGGGAAGCGTTTACGGAGAAGTTAGATGCGGTAGCATTTGAAGATATTAAGATTCATACGTTGATTTTAAAATATCAAAAAAAGTTTGATTTATTTTAAGAGAAAATATAAAACAGTTTTTAAATATCATTCAATCACAAAACACAGTGAATGCATGGTAAGTTTGAAAGTGCTTGCCCAAATTCACACTAACCAAGTTTTTACCTTCTAGCCAATGCTTCGAGTTCTGCACGTTTCACTTCGGATTCAGGGGCTGGAGTAATGATAGATTTTTTCAGTCTCTCTGCATCACCACTCAAGAGAACTAACTTGCAGAGGTAGTCCTCTTCTGGGGTAGAAAGATTTTCAGCTTTTATTTGCTCTTTAATGATCAATAGGGGGTTAAGGAACCAGTCAAAAAATTTCTCTCTAGGTCGGTTTGTGGTAGTTAGTTCAGTATCATCACCTACATTGGGCAAGTAACCAAAATGGTTAAAAGAAAATAATCTCAGAAAGAGAAAGGAGCAAGAAGTGTATAAGTCTTAGAAGGCAAAAAAGAAAAAAAAAAGAAGGAAAGGAGTTAGGGGAAAGTAACAAGATCTGCTTGAAGGATTCCACTTACTAATCAATATACCCATGGAATTGAATTTTGCAGAGCGCAAGAGTCCTTGAACCAAGCAATATGCTGGCAAACCAATACTAATAACCCTACTCCCTTTACCAGATCTGGCTTCTTCTATGTCTTTTCTTGTAATTAAACCTTCAGAAACCATTTTTTCTCCAACTCGGTGACATTCCTTGAATAAGGCATCCAACAGCTACACAATTCATGAACAATATTATTTAGTACATACAATCAAGCTGAAAAACATGATCACATTCAAGGAAGATAAAAATGATAATTGGAGTCACATCGACACAAGATATTACAAAGAATACCTCAAATGATTTCAACTCAGCAAGGTTGTTCTTCATTGAAGTTGTGCGAGAAGGAGCCTTTCGGAAGGAGCTAGGTCTTGAGATGGAATTTGAATTAGATGTTCTTTGTGATGAATCAACTTCTTTGCGAAACTGAGGTCTACCATCAGAGATCAATTGCATAAGAACATAACATAAAAGCATTAACGGTAAGTCACAATGATAAATGCGTGGGAGCAGAAAAAAACCTAGGGAAGCAGGTTCCTTCTGGCATGTCAAGAATATCATTGCTGTATTCATCATAAATGGCCAAAGCTGCAACAACATACGAAAGACCAAACTGGAAAGAAGACTCCTGCATTTCAGAGAACATATAAACACAGTGAGACAGCTAGGAAACCAGCGCCAGGTTGAGGGGATAGGAAACAGATTTTATTTTATTCACGCATGCACATGGAAACAATAGAACAATATCAGTACGAAAGGGAATAATAATCTGAAAATGGAACAGTTGATAGATCAAGGGTATGGAATTTCTGAACCATCCCAATTAAGAGGACTAAGTTAATAGAAGCTTACTGATACAGACCACTTAGCCTTCTCACTATGGTCTGACTCCTCATCCTTCTCCCTCTTCCTTAAAAACATTCGTTTACTACAAACTGACAACACTATTTTCCCAGTCTACCCCTCCTTGCTACTGCAAGTAATGGGTGTTAACAAAACAATCTATGCCAGTACTTTCACCATACCATCAATTTGAAATTCTAATAGATTATCGTGTAGCCTGATAGATTTTGCACTAAAAGGACACCTCCTGTTTACCACCATGTCCTGCTTGCAGCACCACAGAAAGGTGTATTTTACACTCCCAGTTCTCTGAAAGAGCAGCTGGTAATGGTTGACTGCTGACAATTGTAGTCTGCATTCTAGAATTTTAAGCAACCAGGCCTATCTTAATGACCCACCTCTAAAGGCCTGTAAAATCTTGGATTTAGGTTCTCATTTATCTTTAAGCAAAATCCTGATTGTACATATGGCTGAACCCTTATCTAGACTGAATCTCAAGGCACTTTGTTGTAAATAGGAGATTATTAGGATAGAATTTCCTAATATCTCTATAGTAATTAGGCAAAATACCCCTAGAATCTCCGCATGAATTCCAGCAGATTTTATTTCCTTTTTAATAGATGTGAGTATTACTAATAGAAGAGTTAAAAATGTAATTATCACTAGAGTTGTTAGAATAGGTCATCTTAAATAGAATTTATTTGAAAAGCTGTTGTGTGTTGTGCTGTACCTACTTTCTAGATTTGACCTTTCTTCTTTTCTCTTCCCTCATTCATTGTAACTGAACCTTTGATGTCCTTATAAATGAGATCCTAAAATGGAAAAAACTGCCTATCTAGTCTTGTTATGTTTCAGTAGAACTTTGGTTCCTTGGCCAAGTGGTTTCCATGATCACCTAGAAGAAGAAGGAAGTAGAGTACCACTAGATCAAGTTCAACAGTGAAAGAACAGTGATTTTTAGCTTTGTGCTTTACTATGGCCATTAGCAGAACCCAGTATTTTGAGCACTCTCATAATTCACAACCTAATTGCCCATTTTCTCATTATCGAAATGCCCTCCTCACTTGACAATAAAGTTGCCTACTTCATTCTATTTCGAAAGGATCCTTTCTTTCATATTTCTCTGTGTTTTTGACTGTGTAGGTTTTGTTCATGATATATATCCAAGTTGTGGATAAACTCTTAGCTAGAGCCATCACATGGGGTGATGTTATCCTATCCATTTTCTCATTAACAAAATGTCTTCTTCACTTGACAATAAAGTTCCCTACTCCATTCTATTTCCAGAGGAACCACTCTTTCATATCTCTCCACATGTTTTTGGTTGTGTATGTTTTGTTCATGATATGTCTCCAAGTTTTGGATAAACTCTCAGCTAAAGCTATCAAATGTGTCTTCTTGGTCTATTCTCGACTTCAAAAGGAATATCAATGTTACTCTCTTGAAACCAAGTACTATATGTCTACTAATGTCACCTTTTTGGTATCAACTCCTTTCTTTCCTCCTTCGGCATAGCATGTCAGTTTTGTCCAACATGTTCTACCTGTGCCCTTAGTTGAGTCTATTGTTCCTCCTACTCCTAACATTCAAAATTTCATACAGAATCCTCTAGAACTATCGTGAGCACCTCTTATTACCTATCAATGCAAGAACCAAATGACTATTCCAATGCCCCAAGGTGAGTCCTCTTTAGCAGGCCCTTCTCAATCATCACTCAATAATGATGACTTGAGTTGATGCATTGTCATTCACAAAGGTACCCACTTTACTTGCAATCCTCTTCCTATTTACAATTTTCTTAGCTACCATAGATCGTCTCTTTCCTATTTTTCCTTTATTTCTTTTGTCTCTTCTACTACTATTACTAAAAATGTCATAAAAGCACTTGATCATCCTGGATGGCGACAAACCATGATTAATGAAATGCAAGCTCTTGAACATAACAGAACATGGAAGTTAATTCCTTTTCCACTCGGAAAGAAGACATTTGGCTGTCGTTAGGTCTATGCCATTAAAGTTGGACTTAATGGTGAAGTTTATCACCTCAAAGCTCGATTAGAGACAAAAGGATATACTCAGATATATGGGCTTGACTACGGTGATACTTTCTTTCCAATGGTCAAAATTACTAATGTAAGACTTTTCCTTGCCATAGCAGCCATTCGTCATTGGCCTCCTCATCACTTAGATATTAAAAATGCTTTCCTACATGACAATCTAGAAGAAGAGGTTTACATGGAGCAACCTCAGGGGGAGTCTAGTTTGGTTTGTAATCTATGTCGCTCTCTGTGGTCTCAAGCAATCTCCACGTGCTTGGTTTGGAATGTTTAACCACATTGTTCAAACCTTTGTTCAAACCTTTGGTTTGAAATACAATGAGACAAATAATTTTGTGTTCTATTGTAACACCTTCCGTGAAAAGTGTGTACTTAACAGTGTATGTTGACGATATAGTCATTACAGGGAATGATGTTTGCTAGAATATCTTAGTGTTGTAATTTCTCAAAGGAAATATGCTCTAGAATCCCAAAAGAAACAGGTATGATTGATTGTAAATCAATGGATAGTCTCCTATGGATCCAAATTAGAAATTAATGGCACAATGGGGAGAAGCGTTCTCTAATCTAGAAAGATATAGAAGACTGGTTAGAAAACTTATTCATCTTATCATACTAGACCAGATTTGTCTTTTGCAGTTGGTGTTATGAATCAGTTCATGTAGAATCCTAGTATTGATCATTGAAACATTGTCATTCGTATTCTAAGGTACCTCAAAAAGACTCTTGGATAAGATCTACTATATTAAGATAAAGGGAATACCCAAATCTCTAGATATTGTGATGCTGATTGGCAGGTTCTCCTATGAAAAACGCTCTACTACAAAATATTCTATTTTCATTAGAGCCAATATTATCTCTCAAAAAAGTAAGAAACAAAATGTAATTGCCCGATCAACTGTTGAAGCTAAGTATAGGACAATCATCTCTCACTTGTGATCTTATATGGGTAAAACAATTCCTATAAGAATTAGATTTATGTTAGATTCAATAAACGAAGATGTATTGTCATAACCAAGCTACTCTCTATATTGTTTCCAATCCAATGTTCCATGAAAGGACTTAAATACATAGTAATTGACTCTCATTTTATTTGGAAAACGTTGTCCAAAGAAATCTACACTAAGTTTGTCGGATCAAATGATCAACTCATAAATGCGTTAACAAAACCTGAGAGGACCTAAGATTGAATTTATCTGTTCCAAACATGGTACATACAATTGTATGCTCCAGTTTGAGGGAGTGTCAGAATAGGTCATCTTAATAGAATTTATTGAAAAGTTGTTATGTGCTTTGTGTTGCCTAGTTCCTAGATATAACCTTTCTTAATCCTTTCTCTTCCCTCTCATTCATTGTATCTAAACCTCCAATGTCATTATAAATATGATATCCTAAGAGAGGAAATCAAGCTCTCTAATTTATTCTCTATTCTTTTGTATTCATCTCAAGTATAGGAATTAATAAAACCTTTTGTTTCTCCTTCTCATCATTCAAGTCCCTTCACATCTCTTCTATTCTTATAACTGTACTGCTTCATTTTGTTACGAGCCAGCACCAAATATGATTTGAGTTCTCTAACACTACAGTTCTTTTAGCCATCAACTGGTTAACTTCTACTGTTGATAAGTCTTCTGTACATTTGAGGTCATATTGGAGGGTCTCTTCCATATGTGGTCCTACAGGAAACATTTCACGGAAATGTGGTAGTTAGTAATGTAAGAGAACTCAACCCAATTAACTAAGCCCTATGGGCCACGGGTTAGGTTCAGAACCAGTAAAGAATTTCATAAACTGATAATTTCAGTGTGACCAATTGAACATCCAACAGTGAATGATAGGCAGAGCTGATTTTACATTAGTTTCTGACTATGATGCAGCGATACGTTCATCAGGCCATCGGTGTCCAGGACGTATCTCACACGGATACATTTAGATGCGTTTAAAGTACGTATATGTAAAGCGACAGCAATTAAAAATAATAAAAAAAAAGTGCTTAAAAGGTGTTCAGAAGTTAACACTGTTGCCTATTTGTGTACAACTAATAATTCTGTTTGTGAATTTGCATTGTCCTTTGGGTTAAACCTTCATCCAATAGAAGACTTTATTACCCAAGCTAAATAAGACAATGTCCCCAGATCCTACACAACCACTTTTCCTTAAAATATCCCCAGATATAACATTCCACTAATATATATATATATATATATATATATATATATATATATATATATATATATATATATATAACAAGCACAACTTCTTCTTATAGTTATTTTTATATTATTCCAAATATTAAACATACATAAAATATATAATTTTTGTGATTTATTCCATGAAATCATTTGTCACTCACTATTTATATTTACATTTAGATAATATTTAATAATAATTTTTAAGTTTAATATGCTTTTTCAAAAAAAAAAGTAATAGTATTTATTTTCTTTTGTGTATATATGTGTGTGTATGTATAGATATATAATTTAAACTTAAATGTATCCTATATTTTGAGATGAGACCAATCACCGTATCGGATGTGTCGTATCCAATACTCTATCCGTGCTTCATAGGTTTATGACTATTTAAAGAGATCAGTCCAAAATTGTCTTGTAAAAGTGTGATCTCCTATTGAGACTGGTGAAAAGAAAATCCATGAACCCTTGCAACTTCTTTAATAAATAACTCCGCAACCTCTTTAGAAGTAAGTGGTGGCGATAAGGCAAAAAAGTTTATCATGCTTTGTAAAGTTAATCCACCACCACCAAAATGGTATCCATCCTTAGGACTTTAGGAAGTTCTTCAATAAAGTCCAACGTAAATGTTACAGCATATCTGTGTAGTATTGGCAAAGGCTACGAAAGACCAGCAGGATATAGCGCTTAATTCGAAAGATCAGCAGTAGATAAAGCTTGGTACGTATACCGTAGGCAAGTGTAAAAAGAAAGTAACATAGTTTTAAATATTATCCTTCATTCCTTTCCAACAGCTTGCCAGCTATCCACTTATGTTTAACAAAATTGTCTGCAAGCGTACAGGTGTCCATACTTCCTTAACAAAAGAAAGTTCCTGTTTGATACATTCCCTTTTTGTATTGCTGAATTGGTTTTCCCTAACTCTCTGTAACACAACCTCTCCCCCCTTCACTTGGAATATATTTTGAAATGAAAGGGCCCAAAATCATCCTTCCGAATATACAGTGTTAAGAATCTCCCATTTACTAGAAATATGGCACAAATATAATTTATTATACGTACATGCAAACAAATCAGTATTGAAGGGTTAAGTATAAACTTATTTTCTAAGATAGTATCAGAATCTATTCTAACATACTCTAAATTAACTAGAGATATAACCAAATTATAGTATAGAAGGATGTGTAAACCCATCCTATAAACCAGTTTTGTAGAGTTGAAATTAGATCTAGATCCACTTTCTGAGATTGAGGAGATAATTACACCCTATTTTAGACTAATAACATAGATATAGAATCAATCTAATTAACCCTTATATCCACCATTATTAAAAAGATTCTAATAGCTATAATAACAATAGTAGTATAGTACAAGTCGGTAGTGAAAAAATATGAGGACTGACCTGATAAGCAATAATCCCTGCATATGCACCAAGAAAGAAACTTGCTAAAATAGATGCCAGAACAGCCCCACCAACAGCCAATGGCCAGAGAAGGATAGCAAGACCCGCAAGAGGCACGCATATGGTCTCTAGGAAAGGGCCTTCACGCCCAATGAGGTCATGAAACAATCGATGCCACCCCTTAAAAAGCATGTATGGACCTTTGCACAGGGCAATAAATGATATAATAGGCACATCAACCACAATTCCAATAACTGCCGCCATTAGAGCACCAGGAATATAAAGCAGCCTGCATTAAAGCAGAAAAAATTAAAAATAAATCATATATAGCTCAAATCCTGTGTCTTGACAACATCATATTTGGCTTATTATGACCGGAGTTTATTAGGAATTCCTTTTCATGGTCACATTTTGTATTGCTTTTATGCTTTAAAAGACACCAATTCAATCGCTTTTCTTTTTCAATTTACAGTTGAATATTCTCATGATAAATCTATCAGAAACTAAAGATAAAACTAACACATAAAATACATAAGAAAGAAGACATAGTTAACAATTAGTGTTATAGTTCACCAAGTATTGTTTGAACCAAAAAATATAAAATTTTGGAAAAGCAGTTAAATGAGATTTTTCTGTACTTTGATTTTCTACTTTTTACTGAAATGCCACTGAAACCAGAAGATATTTGCAAAAATAATTATCATTCTTTAAGATCCTATCCAAGATGGTCTTCTGTCAATATTTTCAGTAATATGCTCAAGATTGCTAATAAGTTTGGTATGCAAATGATTAAAGATTAAAATAACCTAACCAACACTGTTTGGTATGACATACAGAAGAGCAGTGCCCTCTGCGATTTCAACAGTTATGTTTTTGAAAGACAGCAATCTACAGGAAATCCAACTGACCTATAGTTTGTGAAACCATTCTACCATCTTAGACTTGAGGGAATATTGATATTTTTTTCATTTGTTTCAACCCAGCTGCTTTAGTTTCAAAGTAAAATAACGAGTATCTACGTTGATAACATACTATCTACACAACTAAGATTTAAAACTAGAAAAACTTTAAAGTATAAGCGCAACCTAAAAACACAGTTAAACAAGAAAAAATGGAGCTTCAACCAATGTTTAGAAACTATTTCCAACTTAGTAGGGTCAAGGGAGGGTAGCTGTATGCAGCCTTACCCCCAGAAAGTGTAGAGATTATTTCCAGGTTTTGAACCAGTGGTCTCCAGGTCAGAAAGCACAATGACATCAAAATAAACAAAATAGAAAGGCATATAAACCTGATCTCATAGTATTTTGCATTTGGAGGTCCTTTCCGTTGCAGGTCATCCATAACTGAGAAGTACGAATGGAAAGCAACGTCTTTTACATCCCTTACAACCATGCAGCTCTTTTCAACAGTGCTCCATGTACCATCCTGACAATTTAGTACAGTTTCTGAAATTAATAACCGTAAAACAGACCTAATGGCCACTTCAACAAGAAATAAAGTATAGTGAACATACGATGAAACAGTGGTAAAGCTTGTCATCTTTTCCTTCCTCTACAGCTTCAAAAGTAGCAAATATGGGTGAAAGAAATCCATAGGCTGCTCCACCTAGAATACTTCCAACAATACCAAATATCGGCAACAAAACCAACAGCACTGGTAGTACACACAGGCAGATAACAAGCTTCAGAAGTGGCCCTAATTGTTTAGCTCTGTCCGGTTAGGGAAATAACCATGAGAAAGTAATCACAATATCATAATACATGGACAGAACAGTGAGCAAAAACTTGAAAGAGTGGAAGTCAAGGAAAGCACCTCAGAACGCAGTAATATGTCCAAACAGCATGCACTGTCCAAAGTGCAAGTATGATAGCAGTGTTCCCAGTTGCAATTATCACGCATATCAAAGGGCAGAAAAGGATTCCTGAAGTGATTGTCAATTAGAGCAATTATAAGTAAGGTTTACAATCACACTTCTGACATAGAACCCTACCCTTAATCTCTCTAGTCTAGTGGGGCATGACATACAAGAAGCTATTACATATTCCATTATGGAAACTAGAAAATGAAGCAAGTACAGAAACTATTTGAATTCCTTGGTTTTGCCAAGAAATAAGTCTAAGCTGACCTTAAACAATTATATAGATGGCTGTCATTAAATTTATTCCATCGTATTTTCAACTTTCAAAATTCTATGCTCCTATGATATTACATCTTGTGCCGCTGTGCTTATAATCAAACTCAAGATTAATCAGTAACAAAAATACAAAATTCAATTATTTTTTCTTATGACATGAGATACTTGAAGAAAGATTCAAGGTGTGGTTGATAACAATTAATTCAATAAAAACCAATAACTTGTCAGCAAACATTGGTCACACGGCAACTTGTGAAAAACCCCACACCAGGCTCCATATAACCTCCCCAGCTGAATAAATTTCACAGCACAATCACGGATTTTATTTTTTTTTTTTTTTTTGTGTTTGAC
>Ga0209700_106428_pt1 | contig 18239 bp, 12 predicted proteins | sample SiratroredBW_FD_187528 | JGI IMG/M metagenome (GOLD analysis project Ga0209700, IMG submission 187528) | Root nodule microbial communities of legume samples collected from California, USA - Siratro red BW (SPAdes) (version 2) | ecosystem: Host-associated > Plants > Roots > Nodule | place: USA...
TACTGGATTCATTCTTCACTTATGTCAAGGTTCTTTGCCAATCAATCTCGAACACACTCACACCAAATCAAGACCAAAATCCAATTGCTTGCTTGCTGCCATTGCTTAGCTGAACTTGTCTTGTATGACTTCATCAAATCCATTTAGTATTGTGAGAATACTAACATTAGAGACTCTCAATCTCAGAATTGTTATCTTGTGGACAATTAAAGGCAAATAAAAGAAAATGATCATCACACAAAAAATGTTTTTGACATGAAAAATGTTTCTGCACAAATTCATTCATAAACATTTTAAGTTAAAAGATACTCTTACTTACCTCTCTGTTTTAATAATTTAATAAAGATATTTAAAAATTGGTCAATACTTGTTCATAGGAAGTGAAACTACTTTTATCTGCCTAGAGGTGTCTAGAGTCAAAGGGCAAGATGTTTTTTGCATTATAAAGAATTCAACTACATTAGTTGGGCCACTGTTCACTTTGCATGGCTCTCAAAATTCATATTGATTTGCCTACTTTGATTGAGAAAGACAAAGAGGTTATAAGCACATGGTAACTTTACGTGGATTATACCCTGTTGAGACTATTTTTACTATTGGCAGAATTTGTGCAGAGGCCGAGAAAGTTTTCAATCAAGACCTTTATTTTAAGAAAATTGTCAAGAATGTTGGAGAACCCATACTTCGTTATTTTAGATAGCTATTGTTTATGACCATATTTTTATTGTCTAGTCTTTATGGTCATATGAACAAGAAGTACGTATTGAATGAACAGAGTTGAATCAAACTGACTTTCACGAAAAAGAAATTTGCATATATATATATATATATATATATATATATATATATATATATATATATATATATATATATAAAGGATATCCAGAGTTTTCAATATGTATCAAATTTTCAGAAACCAATTGCTATCAAATTACCATAAACAATTTCTAATAAATAACAACAAACACTTTTTCTTTGGGTTTGAAAAAATAGAAAAATCCTTTTTTCACTTCCTATGCGCTCTTTCTCTGCAAAATACACTGTGGGATTCAATATCTCTGACAAGGAGAAGAATTCAAAATCCTTGAAGCTTCACACGAAATGCAAGACAAGGCAATATATGCAGTTGGACTTCAAAAGGATAGTAAGAGATGTTATGAAGAACACAATTAAATTTTACATATCAATGGGATGTTTGAAACAACAATTTCAGTACTGCTTCAAATTGGTTCCAGCAAGACAACAATATCAGTAAAATCTTTCTATTTTAGCATAGATTCCCAATCTAAGCGTCATTCATTCATGTAATCTCACAATTTCCTAGAATCATCAATGTTTCCCTATTTCTCATACACATTCAGCATATAACTTGACAAGTTTATATAAAAGATAAATGCATACAAAATTGCACAGCTCAAACGCTCAAACACAGTAGCAATTACGACTTTGGTTTGTAAGAAAACATGAAAACAAAGAACCCTAAATCTCAGAATCTTCAAATATAACCTAGATATACACAAACATACCTAACCTAACCAAAAGAAAAGCCATAAATTACATGAAAGAACAAGAAAGATGAGGAAAAGAACAACGGACCGTGCGGAGGTGGAAGATGGCACATGACGACTATGGTTTGACGAATATGACGTAGACCAACCACACACTAACGATGAAATGTCGGCGAACACAAGGGATGTAAGTACGAGCGAAGACACGGAGACGTGAAGACACAGAGACGTAGAGACGCGAAGACGAGGAGACGCAGAGATGAGGAGCGGGAGCCAATAGGGAGAATTTGTGTTATTTTTGTTTGGCACTATTCGAATGAGGGAAAACTCGGTAGTTTCTCCTTTTCATGAGGGAAAAAACAAATATCCTTTTCCCCAAATAAACTAGTTTTATTTGAGGCCACGATTTTCTTTCTTTAAAGCACACATTTTAATAGCAACACACATATAAATGTTGCCTAAAGCATCAACAGTTAAAACACCTTTGCTTTTAATAATTTTTAATCCACAATTTTAAAATCGTTGCTTTTAATGGCTTTAAGCAATACTTTTCTACACGTGGTCTAATTTAGCGTTGCCTAAAGTAATATTTGTTGTAGTGGAAGAGGATGCAAGTTATAAATTTTATAAGAGAAATTTTAAATTCAGAATGAAACACAAGAAAGAGTTCACTAACAAACTTTAAACGTGGTCAAGCTTATAAGGTTTTTTGGTGAAGAATCAAATAACTAACATGTGGGACCCATAAGTCTTAGTTTGTCTCCTTGTTGCAAGTTGTTACTAAGCAAGTAAGAGCATAAAAGCTTGACTGATAAATAATGGATGAACTAACCACATGACTCACAATGCTAACATCTTAAAAGAAATAGACATGACATAGATGTTTAAAGTTACTATATGCAATGGAAAACAAGTGGTTGTCAAAATTACTAAATAAACACAACAATGTTCTTACAAAGCTATTTTGTCACAAAAGATATTGTTTTACAACATTTTGTCACAATAATGGCTCAATTCTCTTTTTCTTCTCTTCAAAGGATATCTTTATACAGCCGTTGAAGAAAATAGTTTTTGTAAATCCTTTTCTGATCGTTGAACATATTTCTCATGTCTGAGCAATTTGGACATAGAAAATACATTAATGCATTCATGCATGCATTAAATGCTCTTCTCTTCTTTAAACAACATCAAGATAATTAGATGTACTTATCTCCTTTTGGAAAGAGTGTCTTTACTATATTTTGTGTAAAACATAGAGTTGTACAAAATAGATAGACTTTTCCACGATTGATAACACATGTGCTAGAGAGTTGTTGTACCAAAGTAGCTTTAGTTCTTGTATCAAGATATTGTTGATGTGACATAAGCCCTTTTTAGATTCTCTTGGAAGATGAAGGAAACAATCAATCCCTACAACATAGAATAATCATAAGGATATTCATGAAATATTGTGTTAACTTAAGACTATTGTTTATTGTTTGAGCAAACACGTCACTTAATAGATGTAAAACAAGATAATATAGTTTTGTATCGTGAAATGGACAAAACAGTTGCATTTTATATGTTCTATTATGAGTAAAAAAAATTTGTTTTTCTAATGAAGTCTAATAATGTTTTATGCTTTATTGTTATTAACACTTAATCAAGATATGACTTTTCTCTAACACTCGTAAATATACCCAAACATAAAAACATGATTTTCGTATAATGGATTTTCAGAGCCAAACTATAGATCTTTACACAATCGAAGCCAAATTGGTGGTTAAAAGGTATTTTTAACATGTAGTAGATTATTCTGATATGTTTGCTCCACTAGCAGCATACTACAAGGTTATTGATAGCCTTAGCTACAAGGTCGGAATGTTCCATTTTGATTCAGGTCATATCCTTTTTAAATGATTACACAAGGAAGAAACTTTTATTATACAACTAGAAGAATTTCATACCAATGATAGAAAGATTTACAAGCTTCATAATGCTCTGTACAGTAACGTAGTATAGTATAATTGGTAGTTACCTACTAGAGCCAGCCTTTATATGAAGTTCGAATAAAGCTACTCTGTAAGTCAAATAGGAAAATCACTAATCAAAGCTTACCATTTATGTTGATTATTTATTGGTTGTCAGGAGTGAGTCTGTCAATCTAAACTAATTAAATAAATATGGATTAATAATTTGAGATGAGAAAGTCTAACGAATTACTTTATCGGATGAAGATATTTCTCTAATGAAATATTCTTCACTTAACATATGTATACTAAAAAATCTTAATGAAGTTTCGTTATGTGTTGTCGCTCTTCATCGAGAATATTTCTTATTGTCGCATGAATTATTATTTGTTGTATTTTTTCATCATAACACCAATAAGAAACATGGTTGCGTATATGCCTGTAAAAATAACTGTTATGGTTGATTTTAAGTAGATGGGACTTTTACAATTATAAAACCTTCTCTTCTAATAATGAACCTTTTCTTTTCTATTTTTGTCTTGTGTTTTATCAAAAATTATTCTATATACTTATTCTGATTTAATATTTTCCGTTGCAAACACTTTAACTAATACCACGCCCAACTTCCCAACTAGAGTTGCTTTGCTCAAGTGCCAAAAGGTTGATGAGCTTTTGATTAATGGTATAGGCAACAACAAATTACATAATCATAAGCGCGACCTTAAAATATGCATATAAAGGAGAAGCTTGACTCCTTAAAATACGCAGAAAGAAGAAATAATCAATTCAGAACCACACTTCATACGTACTTAGGGCCACAAAGCATGATAACAAGAAAAACCGTAAAATTAAATAATGAGACAAGAAATGTTAAAAATTATAATATTTTTTTGTGTGCTCAGGGCATTTCCGGAAAAAATCATAGACTTAATTCGCAAAATATTTGTTCAATCACACTAAACATTTCGAGTTTTAAAAACTAATTTAATATATACAATTAACATAAAATACAAATCTTCAACTAAAGAAGAAAATCAATGTTTTAAAAATAATAAAATATTTTATTATTAATTCATCAAATAGCAGTGATATTCAAACGTAAAAGATAAAACTATAAATACAATTAGAAATGTTGATCGAAATATATATCAGATGTATTATACGAATAAATTTAAGGACAGTATACAAATTTTATATGCCATATCATTTTTCAATTGCAAATTAACATATATAATAAATTAATAATTTTTTATTTGAAATAATTTTTAATTGATTGAAAGAATAAAAGCTTCATTCGGAATGCATAAAAATTAATTATATAAAAGTTAACTACCAGGTAGAATTCACCATACGAGGGACTGGGTTGTCAAAATAAACTATTCCTCACTTTCTCGTATAGGGTTTGAAATACAATTTCAGGTCAGTGTTCATAGGATAAAATGATATGTGAGTGGAATTGATAATTGAGAAAGATGTGCTACCACTCAGTTCAAATAGAAAAATTGTGTTAATTGAATTGTCAACGAAGTATACCAAGCATGATTGAAAAGGTGCAAATCGTGGCGTGAAAGAGTATGCAAAAACAGTAGCCACCTCGCATTCATGATCTATGGGTCCGAAACAGTGGCAAGTGCAGATTAGGGACAATGAGTTTCAATGTGTATTGAATCTTGACGGAAATAACTCCCTCGTTTGTCACATTGTACAATCAGTTCCAAATTTGTCTCTATTTTTTCATTACAACGATAGAAAGACATATAATTATATAATATTTTATAAAAATAACTAGTGCAAATATGTTTTTTATAATGTTTTTTAGGACCGGTTCTATATAACTTTGTTGTTTTTATAACGCTTTTTAAGACCGGTTTTATATAACTACTACTATAGTTAAAAAGAATAATATGACTCATAACGGATTTTCAGCAAGTGTATTAAGTTCTCGAGTAATATAGTAAGTAAGAAGAGTACCGTATCCACAGGAAACGAAATTTGATTGAAAACTGAATATGTATCAATGTATGGTGAACAAGAACAAGTAATAATAATGATTTTGTTTGGAAAATTTAAAGAACGTAACAATAAAGCAATTAATAATAAAAGTGATAAAATCAATAGTAATAAAGGCCTGGGGATTGAATAGTAATACTCTCCTTTGTGTATACTCTTAACCTAATTCAATATCATTACTTTCCAATTAGCGATATGCACAAATAAAAGCCTTTTCAACCTGATTCCTCTAGCATTGAATTTCATAAATCAAATTACCTAGCTTCTATCCCTAGTTACTAGAATAATTTAATTAGCATTAAGATTAGTTGCTATAACAGTCACCACACTATAATTCATTCATGAATTTATATATGCAATGCATCTACGTTTAGTTCTGATTTCGAAAAATGCTTCCCAGTCAAATTAAGAAATCTAAATAAATCAAAGTAAGAATGACACGTAAAACAAAGGTATTGAAATTAAATGAAATCAAACTAAGATCAAGAGTGCATTTGAAGAAGAGAATTTACATTCAATCCCAAGAGTGATAGACTTAGCTACACATGGTAGCCATGAAATTACAAAAGAAAAAGAAAAGAATAAGATTGATGATGGCGGCGGCCTCCAACGAGTCTCCAAGGACGAGAGTGGTGGATGATAAGTGATACCCTTTATGTTTGCCCTCAGTCCTTTTTATAGCTTTCGCCTCCTCAATTAGGTCATCGCACAGCAGTTATTTCGTGAATCACACCCTCAGTAACGTGGACCTCCTTAATTTAGGTTTTCGCACATGCTGGGTCTTTAAGTGAGATTTAGCCCAAGCTACTCGTTTAGCTTAAGCTAGAAGTCACTTATGCTCTTCTTTTCTGCTCCTTTTTTCCAATCCAGCGCTGCTGTTCTCTGCTCTCCTTGGATTAAACCTAATTCTCAACAAATTTTCTCTCTCCACAATCAAACACATTAAATTGAAAAATAAATAACAAAATCAAATAGAATCAAATCTAAATTGAATTAGTAGCAAAATCAACTTAAGTACTAACAAAATCAACCATAAAATCTCTACAAATTAACTAAAAATCAACCTTATCAATGACATTTTTAATAAATAAGAACTCCTTATGAGAAAAAATAAATTAATGAGAAATACAAGAGGAATATTTCAACCTTTACTTAAAAACATATTCATACACGGTATATAATAATATTAATTCTTAAGTATGCATACATATTAATTCTTAAGTATGCATACATATTTCCAACAATGCAAACCTACAAAAGATATGCCTACATTGTTCCAAGAGTTCCAACATTAAAAAAATCTTATATATTTCATCCTTCAAACAAAAGTTTCTTTACTTAATGTAGAAGTATCTTCAACAGTCACCATCAAGATAGTTAAAATCGAAATTTTAATTCTAAAATTATAGAATTGTAGGATCATATATATTTATACAATTCAAATTTCACGCAAGATCGTCAAATAATAAGATCGTAAAGATTCTCGAATAAAATCATAAAAAAGTGTGATCACGATTTTTTTCATGCACTAGCTATTCACCTTCTTGGGTAATTGGATTCTATTAAACCTAATTTTAATTATTAAAAATTAATGCAATTAGAAGTTTATCTTGCTAGATATGTTGACAACGATAACACCACTCAATTAAAATTAATGCAATTAAAACTCAAAACAAATTCCAAACCCAAACAACAAATAATAGTCTTTTATAATGCACCTTTCACCTTCTTCATTCAATGAGTTTCAATCTCAATTAAAATAAATCACCACCCAACTAAGATTAATACAATTAACAATTCATATTCCTAATTGAATTGAACAAATTTCAATTTCAATTAAAATAAAATAAACAAAACCACTTTTAACTTGCATCTCTTTTATTTCTTTTATAATATCTCTTAAATATTTTCTTTTACTTATTTTCTTTGCAGATAAAAGAATGTGTTATATGTTAAATATTTTCAAATGTTAACCGTCTGTGCCATGTCAACAAATTAAGTTTTTATTTGGTTTTTGGATGTTACAAAGTCTGGTTACAAAAACTGTTAATCAATTTTTAGAAATTTTAAATTATTTAAAAAGTTCTGAATGTTTTAATTTTAACGTTGGAGAATTTCAAAAACAATTCCTTTTATTTTGAAATAAAAAGTGTTAATTTTTAAAAGAGAACAACTCAAGAGCAAAAAGTAGAAACACATCAGAAAACTTGACGGGCTGTTTTTCACTCCTGAAACTGTGCAAAACAGGAACTTCATCGTATCCTGAAGAAGATTTGTTGACTCCTATTAAGTAGAGGACAAATATTTCTTTAGGAAAGTGGCACTGATACACGCTTTGAAGTCATCTAAATTATCTTGGTTTAACAATCTAAAGAAATATTTTGTGTGATGACTTCAATCAAGGATATGGCTACAAACATTATCAAATTGGATTGCTTTGATGGAGGACACTTTCTAAGAAGGAAAAAATGGGTTCATTTTCTATTGACTTCTCTTTATTTGGTGTACGTTATTAACACACCAAAACCAGATGAATCTAAAAATGAAACAATGGATCAACTAAGGAGGACACAAAAGTGGGAAACATATGACTACACATGCAGAGGGCATATTCTAAATGCAATGGAAGACATACTGTTTGACCTCTATTACAACATAAAGTCTACCAAGGAATTATGGGAAAAGTTAGAGACAAGGTACATGAAAGAAGATGCAACCAGTAAGAAATTTCTTGTCTCAAATTTTAGTACTTTTTAAATGGCTAATTAAAGGCATGTGTGGAACAATTTCGTGAACTGGAAACGATCCTTAGACATTTTACTCAACATAATTTACACATGGATGAAACTATTATTGTATCCTCTATTATTGATAAATTGCCATCTTCTTGGAAAGAGTTTAAATGTACTCTGAAACATAAGAAAGAGGATACTTCTCTTGATGATCTTGCTAACCATCTTCATGTAGAAGAGGAATGTCGCATGCAGGAAAATGAAAAGGAGCATTATGCTCAGGAATTTTCAAAGGTGCGTGTGGCAGAGGTTGGACATACAAAGCATCAGTCACACAAGAAGCCTTTCAACAAGGATGGTGGGTCTACAAAGCTAAGGTTCAAAAGCCAGAGTCATAAGAGGCAAAAGATAACTTGTTGGTTCTGTGAAAATAATGGCCACTTCAAGTAAGATAGTCATTTTTGGAAGAGAAAGAAAGGGAAGCAACCTATTTCTGATGCACTAAAAAATGCAACAAATGATGACCAACTCATTGTTGTTCTCTCTGAAATTAATATAGTTGAAAATGACATTGCTTGGTGGATTGATTCTGGTGCTACTCAACATGTTTGCAATAACAAAAAATTCTTCAAGACCATGAAGACAGTACATGAAGACATTGTTTTATATATGGGAATTTTGCTACTGCTCCTATCAAAGGAATTGGCAATGTAGAATTGAAATTTACTTCTGGAAAAATTGTAACTTTAACTAATGTATTTTATTACCAGATGTGAGGAAGAATCTAGTGTCGAGTACTTTGTTGAAGAAGTTTGGTTTTAAACTTGTGTTTGAGGCTGATAAGTTTGTGTTGTCCAAGGGTGGTATGTTCGTGGGAAAAGGTTATGCATGTGAGGGAATGTTCAAACTGAATGTTCTTGCAATTTCAAATAAAAATGTTGTTTCTGCTTATATTGTTGAGTCCTCTTCATTTTTTATGGCACCATAGATTGGGACATATTAATTTTATAAAAGTATATGAAATGGTGAATTTGGAATTATTGCCTTTCTTTAATAAAAGTGAAGAAAAATGCAATACATGTATTAAAACGAAAATTACAAAAAATCATTTTCCTAAAGTTGAAAGAAATTCAAAATTACTTGAATTGATTCATTCTAATATATGTGATATGCATAGTACACCATCAATAGGAGGAAAGAAATATTTTATAACATTTATTGATGATTATAGCAAATTCTGTTATGTGTATCTATTGCATTCAAAAGATGAAGCATTGGTAATGTTTCAAGCATACAAGGCTAATACCGAGTTGCATTGTGATACCTTTATTAAATGTTTAAGGTCTGATAGAGGAGGAGAATATTATGATCCTCAATTGTTTGAAACAATTGGAATAGTCCATGAGACTACAACTCCTTATACGCCACAACAAAATGGCGTAGCTGAAAGAAAAATTTGGGTTTTAACTGAAATGGTTAACTCATAGCTATCAAACTCAGGTTTGAGTAGCAGTTTTTGGGGTGAAGCATTGCTAACTGCATGTCACATTTTAAATCGAGTTCCACAGAAAAGAAATAAGGTCACTCCATGTGAGCTTTAGAATAAGCGAAAACCAAATCTTAATTATTTAAGATTTTGGGGTTATAGACCAGTGGTTAAAGTGTCTGAACCTAAAAGGAAGAAACTAGGTGAATGAGGAGTGGAGTGCATATTCATTGGATATGCACAACATAGTAAGGCATATCGGTTTGTGGTGATTGAACCAAATGATTATGTGTCAGTAAATTCTGTAGTTGAATCCAGGGATGCAATTTTTGATGAGAATAGGTTTAAAGTGTTCTCAACAAATCTCCTGTAGAAACCCAAACTAGGAATTTTTGGTCATGGAAAATGAAAATGAACAAGACATAGTAGAAGTACCTGAACTTCGAAGGAGCAAAAGAGCTCAAAAGGTTAAGTCCTTTGGTTCTGATTTCTTTACCTTCTTAGTTGAAGGGAACAGAGAATCAGTGATTAGAAAAATTCTATATTGTTTTAATACAGAAGCTGATCCTCAAACATTTGAAGAAGCAATGGAAGATCGAGATGCAGCTTTCTAGAAAGAGACATTAAACGATGAGATGGATTCATTAATGTCAAATAATACTTGGGAGTTAGTTGATCTACCTCCTAGATGTAAACCTATTAATGCAAACTTCTTTTTAAAAGGAAAATAAGAATTAATGGATCTATTGAAAGGCACAAATTTAGGTTGGTTGCCAAGGGTTTTACCCCAAAGCATGGAATAAACTATTTTGATACCTATGCAAGTGTAGCTAGGATTGCTACAATCAGATTGCTCATAGCAATTGCAGCTATACACAAGTTGGTCATCCACCTGAAGGGTTTGTTATACCTGGTCAAGAAAAGAAAGTGTGTAGACTTCGAAAATCTTATATGGTTTGAAGCAAGCTCCAAAGTAATGGCACCACAAATTTGACCAGGTGATTCTTGCCTATGGATTCAATATAAATGAATCAGACAAGTGTGTATATACCAAATTTGATGGAAAAGGAAATGGTGTTATTATTTGTCTCTATGTGGGTGACATTTTAATTTTTGGAACTGACTTATATCAAGTTTAGTTGACTAAAAGAATTTTGTCTAGTAAATTTGACATGAAAGACATGGGGCAAGCAAATGTCATTCTTGGAATTTGAATTGTTAAAGATGATGAGAGTATTATTCTTACTCAGTCTCATTATATAGAAAAAGTTCTCAAAAGATTCAATTGTGCTTGATCCAAGTGTAGAGCTCGTTAAGAACACTGGCAATCCAGTTTCACAATTAGAGTATTCTAATTTAATTGGATGTTTGATGTATGCAATGACATGTACTAGGCCGGATATTGCATTGGCAATAGGCAAGTTGAGTAAAATCACAAGTAACCCAAGTGAATTGCATTGGTTTGCAATTAGAAGAGTTTTAAAATATTTAAAGAAAACTATCAGCTATGGATTATGCTATAGTAGATATCCTCGATTTTAGAAGGGTTCTCATACGCAAGTTGGATTGTGAAAGATCAAGATCAGGCTTTTACAAGTGGATGGATCTTCACACTTGTTGGTGGTGCAATCTCATGGACTTCAAAGAAGCAAAGTTTAATAGCCAGTTCCACTATGGAATCAGAGTTTATTGCATTAGCCTTAGCATCAAAAGAAGGTTATCGTTACATGAAATACAACATGAGATACCACTGTGGCCTAAACCAATAGCTCCTATTTCTATTCATTGTGATAATCAGGCAACATTAGCACGACCTTATAACCATGTTTACAATTGTAAATCCAGACACAATGGATTGAGACACAGTTGTGTTAGAGAATTAATAACTAATGGAGTTATTACAATTGACTATGTGAAATCTAGTCAAAACTTGGCAGATCCTTTCACTAAAGGATTACCAAGAGACTTGGTGAATAAAACATCAAGAGGGATGAGACTCAAGCCCATCACTAAAAATCACCAATTATTGAAACTCAACTCAATACTTGACATTACATTAAGTCTTGAGTTCAATGTAGTTAAAGTACATAATCAGAATGATTGTAAGCACTACAATCAATTAATTTTCATCCCAAGGTTCTTAGTGCTTTGTATCCGCTTGTCAAGTGAGGAGGTTGAACTAATCTCTTAATGGTTTTCTGAAGGTACTAAAATGGAAACCACCTATGTGAATGTGAAATGTGGCCGTTTCATTAAGTTAAAGGGCTTCACTCTAAAAACATTCATGAAAGATACGAGACACAAGAGCTATATTAAATGTGTTAGATATACAAAGCAAGTTATTTATGTAAGTTGTATGTGTAAATTGTTTATGCTACATATCAAATAAAATTTTGGTTCAAAGACTTTCTACCATGTAATTTTGATATGATGTAATGAACTTTTTACAATTTAATGGTTCAAATCGCAAGATATCATTACTTATGCATACAATGTTTGAGTTGTTCTTGGATAATTTATTTGTACTTAAGATGTTGAAAATGACAGAGGATTGTTAAATATTTTCAAATGTTAACATTCTGTGCCATGTCATCAAATTCAGTTTTTATTTGGTTTTTGGATGTTACAAAGTCTGGTTACAAAAACTATTAATCGATTTTTAAAAGTTTTAAATTATTTTAAAGTTTTGAATGTTTTAATTTTAACTTGGAAAATTTCAAAAACAATTTCTTTTATTTTAAAATAAAAAGTTTTAACTTTTAAAAAGAGCAACTCAAGAGAAGAACGTAGAAACACATCAAAAAAACTTGACGGACTGTTTTTCACTCCTGAATGTGTGCAAAACAGGAACTTCATCGTATCCTGAAGAAGATTTGTTGACTCCTATTAAGTAGAGGACAAATATTTCTTTAGGAAAGTGGCACTGATACATGCTTTGAAGTCATCTAAATCCTCTTGATTTAACATTATATATATATATAACCCTTTTTTCTTAAAAGCGAAATCTATGATTCGTGTACGATTTCACAATTTACAATTTTGTGAGTTTGCCACGATCTTACCAATAATCTCGATTTTAACTACCTTGGTCATGACTAATAAAAATAGCATAATGTTCACATTTCAAGAGGCCAACAGATCAAAGATTTCCTTAAACAAGTTGCATAGGATAAAGAATTGACTTATAAGGTATCTATGCTCTAAGTATATGGTAGATTCATGTTTATCATTAAATAATTTGTTTGTCTCTTTTCGGCAGCCTATTTGTTAAGCATTACATTCCATTATGAATGCCACCCAAATGCAAGGCCAATGTAGATACTCTATCGTGATAGTTGCTCCTAGGTTCCATGATAATATTCTCATTTGCATGTCGTTGGCCATTGTATTTTTTCCTATTCCCAATGGAGCCCCCATGCTATACTTAGCCTTGTGTGTTTTCCTTCAAAAGTTTTGTGTAGCGTATCCTTTGTTCCTTTACATTGCATTTGCCACCCCATAACATTCACAAACACACTCCAAAAAGTTCTACAACAACTTTATGTCACTAGATATATAATTCCTTTCCATATTACATACATTGGTCAGGAATCATAAGTATTATCTCTTCAAGTTGGATATAGTTATAGTCTTTTACACCTAATCCTGACAAGGCTTATATCCTATATACCTACCATTGATAAGCTTCTACATTAAGCACTTAATTTTTAGCGCTAAACACTGAATTTGTTCTGATTCAGATCATTCCTTACATCAACATATTGTAGGTGTTATTATGTACACCCTACCTGCCCTCTTCCAATCTACTACCTTCAAATACCACATGCCATAATTTGAGGTAATTCTTCATAGTGCAATACACCCAAACCATCGACTGCAATATCATAGAATTCTTTTTAAGCATGTTGTAGGACATAAACACTAGTTTGAATATGATAGCCTATCGCTTGAGACTTTATGTTTCATCCATGACCAGACATTCATTTGAGGCATACACCATATTTCATCAACATATACCCTGATTCAATATCTTTCAAATTATTGCTAACCACACCCCTTCATACATTATTTCGTTTTGTACTTAAATCATGAGAATATAAGTGTTGGAAGTTAGCTTTAGGTTAGTTATGATGTACTGATATGACTCCCACTCAACTATCACAAATTTCCCACACCCTCGTAGATATTTTGCAACTAAAACATAGTCGTGTTGTTGTGTCATGTACTTCATTACACAATAGACACAGGTTAGTTCCAAGTTTAACCCTAGATTTACTATCGTTGGTGTCTTATCTAAGAGAACTCTCCATCCTAAGAGTTGTGCACTTGGAGTAGTCTTTAAACTCCACAGTAGTTTAAACAAATCACTATTTTCACCAAATATGTTTCTTTGCACGATCTTATGAGCAAATTTAACAGAAAATATTCCTTCCTCATCTTCCTTCCATATCCATTTGTCCTGTGCACCAATTCCATGTAGTTTTTCAAATATTACCTGCTTGAGTTCAGCTTCTTGTTCCTTTTCTCATACAAATCTCCCTTTCCCAAGGTATTTTCCAGGTTCATTTCCCTTCTATCCACTCCCCCCATCTCCCCAATAGTTTTATCCTATTTGTTGATAGCAAGTATAATTTACAAAATGTCAATTTTAATGGTTTGTCTCCTACCATTGATCCTCCCAAAATGTGATCTTATCTACCTTTTAATCTACGTTGGTATCAAATCAATTGCCTTGCTGCAAATCTTCACACGCTCTACACACATCTTTCCACCACAGTGATTCATGCTTAAGTCTAGCCCTCAAATTAATGTTCCTCCATGAGCTATACTTATATTCTAACATCTCCTTCCATAATCCTTAGCATTCCATTCCAAATCTCCATTTTCAATTTGCCAACAATGCTATATTGAACTTCCCAATGTTTCTTATTCCCAACCCACCATCTTCTTTTAGTTTACACAGACTATCCCACTTTACCCAAGCTAGCTTCTTTGTATTTTTTTTTGAGTTGCATACATATACTCTTTGGGCTTTAAGAAACGTTTCACATTAGGGTTTGGTATCTTTAGCTAAAGATCATAAAAACTCAAACTTGGAGGCAACTTAAGGGTTTTTGGGTTTAACCCACACTCTACCATTGTGCTTATTAGTTGTTTGGTATTCTCGTTACTATGAGGAGTTAAACCCATTATTATTGAGGTTCGATATAATCAGATAGACCTCTCATGTAAAAGTAATTGGATTTATCTTATGTCTTATCATAATTTGTTTTTCTTTCAATACATCATTATATTAATTTTATGCTTATATTTGTGTGAATCCATAACTTCATCATTGATAATTAGGAGTATTGAAAAATATCTTTTGAATCTAGAACTGAATTAATTTACTAGATGAAAGCTCGTGTCTACGAATAGAGTGTAATTCATATATTTTCATTAAGATCTTTGTGTGAAGGAAAGATTCATCTATATAATTGATCAAGGAATTAACGGTTAGTAGATAATCTCTTGGCTCATCTGCTAAGAAATAAGATTTGACTAATTTTGTAGGTTGACAATAATTATTGATACAAAAGAAGAAAATTATTTTGATACATGAGAGTGATGATTGGTGAAATCTAACCCTAACAATGTCATTCTATTCATCTTTTACCCCTTTTTTTGTGTTATAAGTGTTGATACAAAAACCCTAAAAATATTTATTTGTTTTAACTCTATTTTTTTGCTCAACATTTGAATTATGGGTTTTTTCTTGAGTTTAAATTTAATATAATCCTATAAATTGTTGTGTTGCATAAGTTCCTTGGGAGAGAATGATTTAGTTATTATTGGCCGCATTTGCGACTAGTGCACTTGTTATCTTGCAAATTTTGCTAACAACATACGACTGCAATTAAAATAATAGAAAAACCTTCCATTGTGTCCTTTTCAATACCTATGCCACCTATCTTAGTTTTATAGAAGTTAACCCTTAGGCCCGCCACTAACTCAAAGCACCTTGGTACACTCTTTATTACGATAATATCATCAACAAACTGCAATAGATTTATTAATACCTCCCTACTTCCAATCCTTAAATCAAGATACAATTGCTTATTAGTAGCTTGTCTAACTAGACCAACTAAATCCTTAGCAACTATAAGAAATAAGAATGGAGTCATTGGATCTCCTTATCTCAGCCCTCTAGTCGACTTCAATTCCTTAGTCAAACTCCCATTAATCAATACTGATATTGTGGATGACTCCATAAATACCTTTATCCAACCTATCCACTTGGAACAAAAACCTAATCTACCCGTCATATAGTACAAAATTTTTCAATTAATAGAATCATAAGCTTTCTTATAGTCGACTTTTACTATGACCACACTCTTCTTTTTCCTTTTGCACTCATCCACCACTCATTTGCTACAAGGATGTTGTCAAGCAACCCTCTTCCTTTGAAAATGCAGATTATAAACTATTAATAACTTTGAGGAGTACAATCTATTTTCAAGTACATTGGATATAATCTTATGAACACAACCTACACCAGGGATAGGCCTAAAATCATCTATCCTTTTTAACTGATTTTCCATTCGTCTTAATCTTATCCTAGAGTGGAAGTACTTAAAGTTAGTATCCCTCTATTCCAACCATTTACTATGCCCCTTCTACTTTAGGATAGACATCTCTCTATTAGCTGTCAATTTTAAATCACTAAGAAATCTTATGCACTCGATCATCTTTTCCTCATCTAAGTTACTCTAATTGTCTAAGTTACTATCTCAACAGTATGTCTCATGAGTTTCTTCTTATTCATATTCATAATCCCGAAAACCTCTTTGTTCCGTGACTTTAAGTTACCTTTCAATTTTTTCATTTTCTACTTTAAAGTCAACATGCAATTACCAATTCACTACACCATTTTTGGCTTTAGGCAACAACCCAAAAGTGTTGCCTTAAGCCAAAAAAATTGTTGCCTAAACCTTAGGCAACACTTTGGCAACGGTTTTTCATCTGTAGGGTATGCGTCCGTTTTTGTAGACTATAGGCAACGGTGTCGCAACCAGGATTGCGACAGATGGAATGACGATCCAAAAGGGGAAGAAAAAATTGAAAAATTGAGAGACAAGGAGTCGCCACCATAGTTTATTATGGAAAATTATGAAAAAACCAAAATCGAATAAAACGAGTCTGTGAAACCGGATCTGAGTCCGGGAGTCGGTTATGCATGGGGAAGGTATTAGCACCCCCACAGCGCCCGTCATAAGACGGTACCTTTAATCGAATGACTAAAATGAGTGTGGTATTATAAAATGCTTATTTTCCCCCAAAATAATAAAAGAAAATCAATTAAGAACAAAATATAATTTTTTAGATTAAAAGGCCCGACAAGGATTGACCTTGCTCCTACGTATTTCTGTCCGCGGTAGAAAATCAGGACATACGTAGTTCTAATTTGAAAATTATTTGGTTGTAAGAAAATTATTATTTGATTATTTTTTTATGATTATTATTTCTTCTAAAAAACTTTATTTTTTATTATTTTTTTAAAAAAATAATAATAAATTTCGTATTATATATCGCTTTATGTATACAGTCCTTTGATTATCTAAACGAAACATTTTTTCAAATTAAAACCCGCATGACGCGTATGGCCATTTGGAATTTAATCAAATTTGTTTTAAAAAAAATCAAAAAAAAAAGAAAGAGTAAAAAGACACCTTTATTATTATCTAGTTTTACAAAAAAAAATTAGATTAGAAAAAGATTAAAGAAATTATATTAAAAAAAATTAAAATGATAATGTATATTTTTTTAACTAACATACAAACTAATTAATAACAATGTTACGTGCAAAACATAACAAATCAAGTGGGTCCCATGAACCTAAATTACTTTTAAACTTCCTCCTTTCCCTTTTTTTCTTTATTCGGTGCTAAAAAGAAATTAATGGGGTCATGCTCCACGCCTACAGTTCCATTATTGGCTCACATGTTCAATTCATTTATTACATGCTCATTTAGGCATCGTTTGTTTCCAACTATGAAAAGAGAGCAGCAAAGAAAGCAAAATAAAGCTGGAAAAACGAGGAAATAAAACACAAAATCGAGAAAAAAAACTCTTCAAAACTTTCTCTTCTTTTATACGAAGATTTGCGAGAGAAAAAATTAATTTACTAACTAAAATCATTTAATTTAATTATAATTAAATAAAACAAAATTATTTTTATTTTCAAATATATAATAATTAAATTTATTATAAACTGAAAATTTTAAAATAATTAATTAAATATTATTTTATAAATAATTATAAAAATATATATAATCGATTACATATATTCGTAATCGATTATACGTTAATTCGTTTTATACATGTAATCGATTATATATATATATATATATATATATATATATATATATATATATATAAATAAAAAAATATATATATATATATATATATATATATATATATATATATATATCAATTTATACCCTAAATCCTATAATACTAATTATGTATATATATATATATATACATAATTAGTATTACATTTTATATATATAAC
>Ga0209700_106435_pt1 | contig 18204 bp, 10 predicted proteins | sample SiratroredBW_FD_187528 | JGI IMG/M metagenome (GOLD analysis project Ga0209700, IMG submission 187528) | Root nodule microbial communities of legume samples collected from California, USA - Siratro red BW (SPAdes) (version 2) | ecosystem: Host-associated > Plants > Roots > Nodule | place: USA...
GTAATATTTATTATTTATTATTATTCTTGATATTAATAATAATAATAATAACTATAATAACAATATTGGTGTTGATAAAAATAATAAAATAATCATAATATTAATATTATTAATTATAATATAAATAATAATTAATATATATATATATATATATTTGAACTACTTTTTATTTTATTTAATTATATATATATATATATATATATATATATATATATATATATATATATAAAATATTTTTTATTTTATTTATATATATATATATATATATATATATATATATATATATATATATATATATATATTTAATGCAGTTCACTGATTTGATTTAATATATTTGAACTCATTTTTTGTTGCTTGTAAACGATAATGTAGATTGTATGATTTATTATTATAAAACTATACTAATTATAGAAGTTGTTTTTTATCATAATAATTTTAAAAATCCTGTATTGTTATATGTTTCCAGATTTATACGATATGTTAAAATCTTTGTAGTTTTGTTATTTAATCATAATAAAACTGTGATATTATTAATTATATTTATAAAGCGAACTCTCACAGTTTTGATTACAACATATCAACTTCTTTGTGCCCCTGCACTATATATTATTCCTGAGTCACACGTCCATATCATTTTCTGATATGATATCTGTTTTATTTTCTTTTCTTTTTCTTGTTATTTAGACGATAATGCGCACACATACACAAAATGTTAGACTTTGTCTTATAAAAATATATTGCACAGGATAATATTCAACCTACACTTTTTCTATTTCCTCATTTTCTTTATCACATCTACCATTTTTGTTCTACTTTTCCTCTTGCTTTATATCGCTTTTTTTTATTTATGTTATTTTGTTCTATCAAGATCGAGAAGTACATTAATCTTGTAGCACTGTTCTCTGTGCCTTTTATATATATATATATACTTCCTTGAATTAAAACTACCACAGTATAAGAAAAGAGATTTCGATAGAATAAATCTCAACTTTTTTATACTATTTTTTTTTTCTTTTGTACCCTGTTGCTTTACGTAATCTGTCTTAACAAAATATTAAATTACACTCCTATATTTTATTAGATATCTCTTCTTCTTGAGGCCTATAGAAATTTTTTGATTGTTTTAACAATAATATAGACCAACTCTTTGTATTATAGATTATCTTAGATTATCATGTTAAAAACATATAAATATTATGTTCAATTCAGATAAACCCCAACTCAAATATAATATTCTATATACAAAAAAAAAAAAAAAAAAAAAAAACACACACACACACACATATATATATATATATAATTAGAAAAATTTTAAATGCTCTAATTTAAGTAATATATTTTCTTAAATAATATTTTCTCTTTTGGATTATACATATAGAACAGAGCTTTAATTTGGAAAAATATTCCACCACAATACTTTTTAATTTAAATACATTTAAAAAAAATACTTGTAATCATAAAAAAAGAGTCACACCAATTTCGAATAATATTTTAAACTAGGGTAAATTAATCAAACTTTTTTCTAAGTTTTCTTGGATTAAACTATTAGTTTAGTTTTTTCTTAGTTTTACAAAAAAAAAATCTCCTCTATTTTAAAATCATTACATTTTTCTATTTCTATAAGAGAGGTTATTATAATGATAAAAAAAAAAGTCGTCCAAATTTGATAATGAAAAAACTCAGGGGTATAACTGTAATTTAGAAACTCAAGAAATCAACATAATTGAATGCATGTAAGTATACAAGTCACTACAGTTTAGTTTTATTATAAGTTATTCGAAAACAAATGAAGAAAGAATTATAATTTTTTATCTTTATTATTATTTGTTAATCGTTGTAATTGTGCGGAATTATAATGGTTTTTTTTTTTTTTACTGATTTTGGTGCCAGCACTGTGTTACTTGCTAATGGTTATTGTGAAGAAGAAGGTAGAATAAATCAGAGAATAATTTGCTAATTGCATACATAGATCTGGTACCAGCTCGTTCATCTTTTGCTGTCTATTTATATTTCTGCGTTTCTTTCTTTTATGAAAAAATCATAATTTTTTTTATAATTAAGTATTTTGTATTATAAGGGTCCTTTGAGAGTGAAGGTACAAGAGGGCTTTTTATTAAAATGCTAGACTTTACTTTTAAAATTATGATTAAAATAAATTACACTCATCGTGTATAAGTGGAATTTCTGAAAGTCAAATTTGATTTTGAAAATCATTTTCTGGCATCTTTAACACTTTTACAGCATGGTTGAAAATGTTACAATTTTTCGTCAGAACGAACTGTTAAAACATATATTTTTTTAAAGCATAATACGTTACTAATTTTTACAGAAAAAATATTACATTTTTATAAAAGAAAAAATTCATAATATAGATAACGATGTGATCTCATCCAATAAAAAAATATGTTAACAAATGAACCCACCCAGAAACTCCCATCACAAGGAGTACCTTCCTTTAGTCTATAATTATTTTAACAAATGAAATCCCACCCACAAACTTTCTTCACAAGGTGTATATTCCCCCTGAGTGTACTTCCTTATAGTTTTGATTTTATGAATAAAAACAATCACGTTTTCTCCCTAAAATATATAAATAAAATTTAACTACTTGCATAGGACAATTTAGAAAAAAAATATTAGGATATTAGTTAAATTTAATACAGTTAATTCATTTTTAATAAATGTGAAACTTTTTTTCCCAATGCCCTTACCAATTAGTCCACATTATGCCACTTGTTCCATTTGGCATTGCCTAAATTTTGAAAAAGTCAAAATATTTTGACGTGTGCTAATTGTCAAGTATTTCATATTCTTTTCTATACCTCATATCACTTGTCCTCTATCTCTTCTCCTATGATTCCTTGACTTTTCCTAACTAACAAGACATGTCACTTTTATACTATGTCATGAATGTTGTCCATTTCTTTTTTCTTTTAGTTTACATCTTAAAGTGCATTTTATTTAATATATCTTATAACTTATAAAACTAGTATATTAAAGTTATTATTGTCTTATTTTATCTAATCCAATTAATGAAATTAATTTTAAACAAATTTTAATATTGATTTTAAAATAATCATAACTTATTGTTAATAGTTTACCTAATGCTTTCAAATCCCAAATATGCCAAGATATATGGAAAAGGAAATATCATTATTGATTGTGCCCCACTTTGATCTGTTGGTCATCTTTCTAGAGAGTAATACAAACCTCCTTTATACACATGGTGATAAATGTGATTCAAAGAGTAGAAATCATTTAGTGGTTGAGTTTATAAGGCATTGACTGTGTTCAAATTAATTAAATGGACATAATATATATAATTTATGACTACTCACACACTTAAACTTTATTAGTGAATTTATAATAAATTAAGTTCGAAAATAGGTTTTTGATTTTGAAACTGTGGTCGGGTCAACTTTTCAGGTTTTTCTTACCTATAATATAATTCACTTAGGGGATTGAAATTAAAGCCAGATATATTTTTCTAATATAGGTCTTCTTAACACGTACCTTAATGTCATATCGTACGTGTAGGCTTCGATAATAAGAAGTGGGTCATTTAATACTAATAATGACTAAAATTTTCATTATTTTCTAATACTAAGGATTAGGTTGCCTCTCGCTTTACTAGTTGGAATATATTTAGGCTAGAAAATTTTCGGTGTTTAATTATATCTATTGACAAATTGATATCGTGCCACTAATTTAATTGTACTTACGTCGTCATTCTGGTAAATAAGGACACGAAAGCCCTTAACAAAAACTCATTATTAATGGTAAAAGATTAAGTCAGTTTTGTTAATTGAATTATAGTTGTTGTAATGTGTTATCATTCGATATTTAAAAAGGCTGTTACTAGGACTTGAGGATAAGCATCTAATTTCAACAAATATATACCTGAATTTTGCAAATTTGTTCACGTACTACTTTTTTGATAATGTGTCGTTTCACACATTTTTTTTAAAAATTAAATATATTTGTATAATGCGAAATACCGAAGTAGTTTACGTTTTTCAAAATGTTAAATTCAACTTAATATATTAAATAAAAATATTTAAAGTGTTACAACTCTTATAAAAAAATAAAATATATATAAAAGACTAAATTAATACATATTCAACACAACCTGCCTCCAATATAAAACAAGATACTTGTAAACCCCTACACATTTGCTTTTATGTAAACTTATCCTCATAATTAATTAATTATTTATTTATTTCTTAAAGTTCACACTAAAAGGAGTACTTGTATACATATATAATAAGGTCATTCACACGATTGAAAGTGCTTATCAAGGTTTCAAAGATATTTATTATAGAAAAACAATTCCAAAGAAAATATTTTTTGTCAACGTTCATCTCCAATACGTTGGTTTTCTGCAACTCGGTTATTTCGGGAAAGACTCGGTGAAAAATTCAAGGTTTGTATATGTTCTTCAGAATCTGAGTACTAGGTTTATCTTCTTTTGTTTTGTCAAGTTATTTTGGCACATGATATCATGTAACAGTGCTGTTGTTTTGCCACTAACAGCATTTAAAACCTGAAATAAAGCTTCAAGCTATTTGCAGGTTCATATTGGTAAGAGATGATGGTGGAAACTCGTAAGAGGAAACAAGTTCCGCTCCAATGGTGGTCTAAAATGGCTCTGCTTCTTAGCTTAATCTTTGTTGGTGCCTGCTCCGACTCTTCTCAGGATATCTCATTTAGGTTCTTCCCACTCTTGCTTTTCTTCATTATTTACCAATGTTGTTTTGCTCTATGCTTATCTTTGTGGGGTTGAATAAACAAAAAGGAAATCATGGGATGAGAAAACGCATTCAGAAGAAAGACATCATGAAAAATTACTTACTTAGAAGATTCCATATAACAGTCATGTTTTTGTCTTTTTTCAGAACTTTAACTATATCCTTCATTAATCTTATACTATTTTTTCATACACATATGGTTTCTGTGACATGGTGCTTTTCACTATTGCATCCTTTTCTTTGGTAGAAAAAGGACATGATGAAAAAGAGTTAATTGATTCCACGTCTTCTCCCGCTCCATGCATTCCTTGACTAACTCAAATGCCTCCGTTATGTTTTCATAATACTCCTCATAGTTACACGTAGAGGGCATGCATTTAATGACGCAAAATTTGATGAAAATGCAAGTCAATCTAACGTCTTTTAAGTCTCAGCAAATGCATATAATTCAATCAGACTCTTCATTATTGTATAGGCTGATGGTCTACTTCAGAAACAACCGAATCTTCCTTTCAACACATAACAATGATTTAAAGTCCACACACCTAAAATTGATGTTTGTCATTTTTCACATTTATATACCTGCTACTTTGCCTTTTTCTATCTGCATATTCATACATTTTTCACTTGCTTTTATATTACCTTCACTTATCATGCATGCTATCTTTTTTTTCTCCTTTGTTTTATTTCTCTTTTCATCTATGTTTTATACTAAAAATGGAATTTAAGCTATCATTTTCCATATAAAATAGATATGTTCTCTCTCTCTTTTTTGTTTTTTTCGGCAAGAACTTATTAATTTTGATTATGAGATATTATATGTTAGACACCTTGAAAGTTTATACTGTCACCTTATGACCACTTTTACTAATATTTGATTTAATAATTTAATTTACTTTTTAATTAAATAACGTAATTTTAATATTTTATTAATATATGCTTTTAAAAATTAATATTTTAATTTAATAATTTAGGTCAATGTTTTAATTAAATAATTTAAGTCAATGTTTTATTAAAATATAATTATTAAATGGAAGTAAGAGAAAATATTATTTGTAATATGAGTAGTCAAATAGAAGGAAGAGAAAACATGAGTTATTAAAATGGAAGTAAGAGAAAATATAATTTGTCAAAATAATTTTTAGTTTTTATCATATAGTTAAACATAATCATAAGAAAAAATATTATAAATATACATATGTGTAGGGGACTGGGGCAGTTTCATTAATTGATCCGCATAGATAGGTGAACGTAAATCATTTTTCAAAATTGAACAACTTAAGTTGCCAAACTGTCTTATAGTAACTGCCCTTGACATTAAATTTCATCTTTATCCTCCTTCGAGAATATAATGTGCCGTAAATATAATTAGAATATGAATTTATATCATTATTTAAATCATATATGAAAAATTTATTGATTTTCTTTTAATAATTATATATGTAAGTATCTTTCATTAATTATTAACACTATATAAAAATTACTAGAGCGTATAAAGTTTAAACTCATTATATATATATATATATATATATATATATATATATATATATATATTACTTTTGTTTTGTTATTATAAAGATAAAAAGAAGTGTAAGAATTTATATTATTTTTCCTCGGAAACACAGGAAGTTACTTTCTCTATATTTTACTCTATTTGGAAGTAAATGGAACATGAGAGGCGAACTTTTTTTAAAAAAAAATGAAAAGTAAAGTGTATTTTATGTTTTTTAGGTTGATTAAATAACGACAAAATTAAATAAAATGAAGATAAATAAAACATTATTTTTTGTCAATTTGTTCCATTTTTTTATTTGAACATTGTCGAATGACAACGTGGCACTTTGAAATGACTTGATTTGATTTTTTAACTCTATTTTCCTTCGATACTTGCACTTGCAGAAAACGTTTGAAGACTGGTGCTCCTCCTGCTGCTGTGAAGATGAATAACCACAATAGGACCCAGGTGATTACTGTTCTTTTTAATGATAGAATTCGTTCAAAATATTGTAAAAAAAAAAGGAAAGAAATAACCATTAATTGGCCTGATTTCTCGTGAAATACTTATGTTTTAACAGTTTAAATCTTGACATGATTTTCAGATAGTGATTGACAACGGCATAATTTCCCTCAATTTGTCAAATCCCGAAGGCTATATCACTGGACTATACTATCAGGGAGCTGAGAATATACTTGCTCAAAAAAATGCGGAAAATGATAGAGGGTATGTATATATCCAACTCCAGCTAAATAAAATACATTAAATTACATTGAAGTTATGATCCATTTTCTTCAAAAGCTATAACATGTAATAAAAAATAATTTGATCCACATTATGTCATGGTTGTTGGACATATATAAATGATCTGGCTTTGATATTCATAGGTACTGGGACGTTGTCTGGAACGACTCAGCTCAACCATCTTCGACATTTGAGAGGTAAACTATATTTGTAAATTTTGATATATAAGTATGAGGGTACTTTTTTATATCCATAGATTTAACAATTTTGATATTATATATAAGTTCTGAAATTTTTAACCTTTATTTAATTTTTAATTTTCTCTTTTATCTTCAAATTTGATCAACTCGATTGTTGTATTTGCCTAGTGAAATGATGTATTAATAATAACGAATTTAAATTCAGCCATTCCATCTCATTAGTTCTCAGTCACTGTTCTTTGCCAGACATGCATGCATGCTTTATGAACTGTTGCAATTCAAGAGACAAATTAATGATTGATACTGTGCTGTAGAATCAAGGGGACAACTTTCTCAGTCATTAAATCAAACGATGATGTGGTGGAGGTTTCATTTCTAAAACCATGGAAAGCTTCCATGGGAGGCTCAAGCGTCCCCATAAACATAGACATAAGGTGTGGATTTCAAACCTAAATTTTTTCGTACAGTTTGAAACAAACGCAGAATTAGCTCGTCAACATTGTTTGATATAAACTTATTTTCCTGCAGGTATATAGTGCGAAGCGGCGTTTCTGGGTTTTATTCGTACGCAGTATTCACTCGTCCATCAGGTTTTCCTGCGCTGTCGGTTGATCAAATTAGAATTGTTTACAAACCCGACCAAAACAGGTACTGTGATACACGTAACAAGAAACATTTGCCTTTGATTTTGAAAAAATTAATATTAGTAGTTTTCATAGACTCGTAATTTGAAAGAACTAAGAATGAGACTGTGAAATGGCAATAGAAGAAAATTTCCCTACAATTAAAATAGATTCAATTGAGATTACATAGATATATGTGTGTGTGTATACTTAATTTGATTAGCTTGAGGCTAATACCAATTTAAAAGTGGAAGAGTACAAAACATTGCTTAATTTATTACCAACCAAACCAATGATGCAGGTTCCACTATATGGCCATATCTGATACTAGGCAAAGGAAGATGCCAACTGCAGAAGATAGAGCAAAGGGCGAGGTCCTGGATTATCCTGAAGCTGTTCTCTTAACCCAAGCAACTGACCCAGAGGTAATTATTTTTTGCTTATGTCTATGTTTGAATTGACATTGACTTTTGTTTGTTGTTGCTTATAACGTTTATGATACGCACACGTGTTTGTTGGGCTTAGGTTGATGATAAATACCAATACTCGTCTGAGAACCAAAATAACTCTCTTAATGGGTGGATCACAGAGGATGATTCAGCACCCGTGGGTTTCTGGGTGATAACTCCCAGTAATGAGTTCCGAAATGGTGGGCCCGTTAAGCAAGAGCTCACTTCTCATGTTGGCCCAACTTGTCTTTCCGTAAGAATCCCTCAATGCATCAACAGCTCCTTAGAGTTTTCTCTTATATTAAGTAGATAAATTGGTATTAATGTACACAAAATTATAGTACTATGTTGAACATGTAGCATGTTGTTGTTAATGTTCTACTAACTTTTTTTTTATTTTTTGTGTGTGCAGATGTTTACTAGCACTCATTATGCTGGCAGGAAGACAAACATTCAATTTGATGAAGGGGAGGCTTATACAAAGGTTTTTGGGCCAATTTTTGTTTACCTTAACTCTGCCCCAATCAAAACTGAGTTGAAGTCTCTGTGGTCAGATGCTGTAAAACAGGTTCTTATTATTACCTTTGACACTCACATTACATATAATCATTGAGTATACATAAGTCGAGTGAAGTATTATATTATGACACAATATATTGTTCTCTGGTAAATTAGTTAGCCAATGAAGAACAAAAATGGCCTTATGATTTCATTGGATCAAAAGATTTCTTTCCACCCGAACAACGGGGAACGGTGTCAGGAGTACTTCAAGTTAAAGATGGGTATATATTCCAATCCTTTATTTCCCTTCATTTTATTCTTTGATTACATAGGATCAACTTATATAGGTGAGCTGAATTCCTAATTGCTTTATCTAATTCATCAGAGGGCCAGCTCAACCAGCTAAAAGTTCTTACATTGGTCTAGCTTTACCTGGAGATGAAGGATCATGGCAAACAGAAAGCAAGGTACATTTGGTGTAGGAGTCAACGAGCTTTAATTTCTTGAGCTTTGAATGGCTAGTGAAGCATTCAGCTAAAAAGTGTTTGATCTATATATGATATTCACAGGGTTATCAGTTCTGGACTCAAACTGGCAGTGATGAAAGCTTCTCAATTAAAAATATTGTACCTGGGACTTACAACTTGTATGCATGGGTCCCTGGTTTCATAGGAGATTACAAATATCAGACTAATGTTGTTATCAAACCAGGTAACATATCTTCTCTCATGTATTTTAAGTACAGAATAGTTAAACTTTTGGAGCAATTGATTCATGGCATGGCATTAGAATATAGTTCATTTTTGTTGCCTTAAAAAGTTAGTTTTCAGTACAAGGTACAGTAAACCTGTGCATAGTTAACACCCTTCAAGCTGTAATTGTTTAAATATAAAATCGTTTGTGTGATTTTACAATTTCACTTAATAATTAAACTTTTGAGATGTTAGTAAATACCCAGATTAATTATAACTTGCTTCCTAAGATCATCACTTGTATGTAAAATGTGCTGTAGGAGACAACATCAAGTTGGGTTCACTTGTATTCAATCCTCCAAGAAATGGTCCTACTCTATGGGAAATTGGGACCCCAGATAGAACAGCTGCAGAGTTCTATGTACCAGACCCTTACCCAAATCTCGTGAACAAATTATACCTAAACGATACCATAAACGGGTTAGCCCAAAACTCATTGCCAACAACTAGTTTTAACATCCATCATATGAAAGCTATATTTTCAGTTTTTCTCAAAAGTATTTCTACTGTGACAGGTTTAGGCAATACGGCTTGTGGAGACGTTACCCTGAGTTATATCCAAAAAATGATCTCATTTTCACAGTTGGTGTTTCTGACTATCATAAGGATTGGCTTTATGCTCAAGTTACCAGGTAAATTTTGTTTAACGTATAGAATTTTCTGTAATTTTCGTTATGAGTTTTCTCCTCTAAATTACACTGATGTATGCAGGCTGACAGGAGAAGGCAAATTCGTGCCGACCACATGGCAGATTCGATTCAAGCTTGAAAATGTCATAAAGGGAGCAAACTACACACTGCAATTGGCCCTGGCATCCGCCACTAATGCTAAATTGGAGGTACAACCATTTACTTCTTCCATAATTGATCTTTAGTTAATTTTTTTTCAGCTATGACTGTGGTTCTAACATCTTTTGCCATGGATGATCAGGTTAGGTTCAACGACCCGAAAGCAGACCCTCCACACTTCAAAACAGAAGACGTAATTGGCACTGACAATGCCATAGCAAGGCACGGCATCCATGGATTGTACAAGTTGTATACTGTAGATGTATCTAGTAATCAATTGGTAAAAGGAAGTAACACCATCTATTTGACACAGCCACGTGCCATAGGTCTATTTCAAGGAGTTATGTATGATTATATCCGATTAGAAACTCCTCGTACTAAACAAACTTGATTGTGCCTTGAAGTTGTAGTAGAGCAGTCTGCATTACGATTCTCTCTTCTTGTAATGTGCAGACAAGCATGCATAAAGTCAAATTTTGCTATCAGATAGGAATAATAAAATTATGATCAAATAAAACCAATATTTTCATTTAATATACATGTGTCTTCTTGCTTTTCGTATTTTTATTAAGAAGAATATTGATATTAAGAGATGGATAGTTTCTGATTTATTATTATTATTATTATTATTATTATTATTATTATTATTATTATTATTATTATTATTTTATTATGCTAATACAAAATTAAAAAAAATACATTAAAAATTTGATGTAACTGGTGTTTCAACATTCACTAAACAATATTCACTTATGTGAATCGAATACTTTTAATTACCACTACTTTTAATTAGCACTACAGTAGATAAACTTAATAATCTTGGTTCAGCGATATGAGTTTTGTATATTCATACGCGATTTGGGTTATATATATATTATATTATAAGAACGGTTTAAATTAAAAGAATATTTTTTAATTAAGAGTTATTATAATACTTGTAACTCTAAACTTTAGAAAAAAAAAAACGAGGCCAGTTTCGTAATTTCATTCATCCATTTTTTCAATTTGAATGCTTTGGAGAAGCACGTTAAGGCGATAAACACGCCTACAATGCAGCGTAGGAGACATATATACAGTCTAGTGATTGTTAAATTAATTGGTAAAGAAAGTAGTTCATAATTTATTTCTTATTTGGAGTAGAATAAAAATCTATTTAATATACTTCTTTTATAATTTATATATACATAATTTATATATATATATATATATATATATATATATGTATATATATATATATATATATAATATATATATATATATATATATATATATATATATGTATATATATATATATATATATATTATGTAATGAAATAAAATAAATTTAAAAGATTGATTAAGCAGTATTTATATTAACATAAAAATTATGCTACGTGTTTTAATAAGAAAACATTAAGCAAACTTTATACATGAACATTTACTTATTAAAAATGAAAAAGAAAAACATTTCACATACTATTTTAGACGTTATACATGTGCATTTACTAACTTAAAAATTTTATGAGAAACATCTTTTAGATATTGGCTTCTTTTCTTTTTTTGCCTCTAATTTTACTTTTTTATCTTCTTCACTTTGATTGTTTCTAATCGATTGCTTACTTCATTGATTTTTTGAATGATCTGAATCAATGACTATTAGTTTCCATCAAAAGGTACCGCCAATTATGAAAATACACCTTTGCAAAGAAAGAAGATTATAAAAAATAAAATGAAATTCGGAAGGTTTTTCAATAATTCAGAATTGAAGTTCAATGGTTTTCAATTAGTGAATGTAGAATTTTTAAAAATATTTTCCGGTCCATTAGGAACCAACAGGAGTGGTAATTTTTTTTTTAAATAATTACAAATTGAGATAGAAATATCTCAAAGTTGGAGGTAGGTTTTTGGGCGGGGGATAAATGGAAGTGTATGGAGATGAGAGTGGTTTGAATAAGAAAAACTACAACAAAATGACTTTCTATAAGAAAGATCTTGTTACTTAATAAATTATCAATAAAAAAGAATTCATTAAGAAGAAAGTGATAATAGAAAATAGTATATGTATTATGTATAGACGGAATCACTTTTTTTTTTACTCTTAAATTAGCTACCTAAATGTGAAATAAGTGTTATGTATGACTTAGGCGAGTAAACTATAACTTCATGAATTTTCAGTAATTTATGAATTTTGGATTTGATGAATGTAATAATAGAGTTTGGAGAGGAATCTAAATAATTGTGATTTGATGCATATAATACTAAAGAAATGAAATTGTTTTTAAATTTAAAATAATATTTGTTATTGGAATTTTTACTTAGATATAATCAAAATCATAATCTTTGTTATATTGCAAATTCAGTAAAATATTATTCTTTTTTTATATTGGTGTATTTGTCCAAGTGTATATATTAATATGATAAGATATACATATTGGTGTATTTGTCTAAGTGTATATATTAATATGATAAGATATAACATATTGGTGTATTTGTCTAAGTGTATATATTAATATGATAAGATATAAAAAAAATGGCTTGTTTTGCAAGTGAAGCTTTTATGACGGGGTTGGTTTTTGACACTCTAATTTTAGTAGATGAAATAAGATAATGGAATGAGGTATTAGAATGCAAGTACGATGAATCTATAGATATCTACCCAATCAATTTATATTATCTTAGTCATGTACTATCACGTTAAACTCAATTTTTATATTTCTCAACAAAATGTATGAGTGAGTGTAGTTAATGTTTTATAAAAAATAATATAAAAAATTGGGACGATGTAAATATGAAAATATAATAAGGATTTTTTATTTGAATACCCTGATTTGTCAAAAATTATGATATCTATATGGGTTAAGACATCATTTTTTATATTCCTTATTTAACTTTGATAAATAAATATTTGTACGATTAATTGAACCTTTATAGTGTTCTTACCTATTACGATGTTACCATTTCACTAATCAAGATTAACATTTAAATTATTGAGTTATATGATGGAAGTGATCTATGTTTTCTTCAACCTCTCCCTCAAACAAGAAAAATAGAGTAATTTTGTTAATTCATGTACGCTGGCTCAACTATTTATAAAATTGTTTAACTGAACCTATTTCTTGCAAACCAAAATAAAAACAATTCCAGATTCACGCATAATTTCTCTCTTTAAAATGTAATGCCATACAAATTTCATCCCCAACTTTTTTCTTATTTATCAAGGAATATCACAGATAAATCCTCAAATTAAAAACTCACTCCGACAAACACACATAATGATAAAGAAAAAAAAAAAAAGTCATTCTCAATCTTTTTCTCTTACCCTACGCTCGGTCTCTGAAGTCTGAAACATGCAGTCACATTCATTATTCAAGAACTTGCCTTCAAGGTGTTTCCAATATCAATAACAAATCGATACTTCACATCTGCTTTGACGAGGCGCTCCATTGCAGTATTCACATAATCCATATCAATAACTTCTATATCAGGTTTCACATCATGCTTGGCAGCAAAATCAATCATTTCTTGTGTCTCTTTCATCCCTCCAATTGCACTGCCACCAATCAGCTTCCTCCCTGCAAATTATGTAGAGTTATATGAAGTTTCCAAATTTAATTCCAACCATCAAATCACTCTTAAGTACATTTCATTCTAATACACCCTAAATGAAGTTGAAAAAACTATTTTATGGTGGCCATTGATGGCATCAAAACCCGGAAGTGTGTGATTGATGGCATCAATATTTATACATGCTTACCTGTAAGTAAAGAAAATACTGGAACTTCCAGAGGCTTCTCCGGTGCACCAACCATGACTAATTTACCATGAGGTTTCAACAGGCCAATCAATGGCAGGAGAGGATGGTTTGCAGAAACTGTGTCAATGATTCCATCAAAGGTTCCCATCACAGCCTACATAGACATTTAGTGAGGAACATTAGAACTTGGTGAGTATTTTTTCTTAATGCTTCTACACACAACATGTAACTAGTGACAAAACAATTTGCATGTAACTAAAACTTTTGTAACCCTAGTTTTCAAAAAAGAACTTTTCATCACTAAATTTGATCACTAATAATTACCATCATCTCATCTTGTTCACGGCTAACAACAAATGCGTCAGCCCCCATATGCTCAATGGCTTCCTTCTTCTTGCTGGGAGATGTACTAATCACTGTGACCTTAACTCCAAGAGCTTTGGCAAATTTGACAGCCATGTGACCTAGCCCTCCAAGACCAACCACACCGATATGAAGTCCAGGCTTGTCAAGTCCGTAATATTTCATAGGGCTATACACAGTGATCCCAGCACACATGAGAGGAGCAGCAGCATCAAGAGATAGGTTATCTGGAATGCGAATCGCAAAGTGTTCATCTACAACCATTGAGTCAGAGTAGCCTCCGTATGTTATGGTGCCATCAACATACTTGGCACTGTATGTGAGAATCATTTTGGAGCAGTAATTCTCAAGATCTTCACTGCAGCATTTACAGGAGTTACAGGATCCAACCATGCACCCCACACCAACTTTGTCTCCAACTTTGAACTTTTGCACCTTTTTTCCCACCTCTGTCACCACACCAGTGATCTCGTGCCTACGCAAATTCCAACCAAATTTAACATGTTACGTGATGAACTGACCTTCATTTACATTTATAACAGCTTAAAATACTTCAAAAAAATTATGTGGTTTTATTAGACTCGATCTCAGGTGAGGAAAAGAATCTGCAAGACGTTGAGATGGAAATTATCTGACTATTTTCAATTAGAGTAAACTTTTAAATCAATCCTTCACATATTAAGTATCATATTATTAAAATGGCCTCAGTCTTGTGACAAGAAATTTGGATAGTTTTTAGGTCAGGGATTCAAATATTATTGTTACCTTTTCAACAATATCAAACATCATTTCTTCCTATTCTTGCAAAATGTGGAAAGAAATGAATGTTCTTTTTTAAAAAAAAAAAATCAATAAGTTAGAAAAGATTTTTTAAATTTCAGAAAGTTTTTTTCTTTTATCAGCTAAATTAGTAATTTACCTAACAATCTCTAAAAATCTAGTAATTTCTTATCATCTCACACTCCATGCTCTTTTTTATAAAAAAAAATTCCTATTAATCATTACAAATCACCATAGCAAACTACACACCATCCTCACAAATTATCTAAAAAATCAATCCCCACAAGTAATAAATCATGCTTTAACAAACAAGGCACAACAGGAAAAAGAAAACAAAAGCACATGATATTATTGACATATACGTACCCAGGGACAATTGGATAGACTGAGCTGCCCCACTCGTTCTTTAACATATGTAAGTCTGAGTGACATATTCCACAGTACATTACTTTGAATGCAACGTCATTCTCCCCTGTTGCCCTGTCAAAATTATACATCTCAACTTCCCATCAAAATTCATTTAAAAAAACTAAATTATCAAAGAAGATGCTTATTTATTTTGACACCCAAGAAATAAAAAATTATCAAAGCTTTTCTTTTTTCAAATTTAAGTTATATCATATATTGAGTTGGGTTTTCAACTATATATGTAAATTCAAACTTGTCTCACTTAACCTAAACAGAGAGGAGTCTTTCGGATAAGAGAAAGTGTTAGTTTCATAATTTTTAGAATTGAGAAAAAAATTAGAAAAAAAAAATGAGTTCTATATTCACCAAACTACTTTAATGAAATTTTGACTCCAACTTTCTTTATCGTTGGATTAGCTAAAAAAATAGACAAATAATTTAGGACTCATTCGATTTTGACTGGGGGAATGGAAGCTTGTGGTTAGAGAAATTAAATTCAAATTGTTACATTATTTTAGTTTTTTTTTCTTTATTCTTAAAATTTAAGAATGTTTTTATTTTGCTCTATTGGCTGAATTTGTGTATTCGAGTTTTAAGTTAAAATTATTGGTGTTTCTTTGATTTCTATTATTGTTACTTTTAGTGGATTCTTACAAGGAAGAGGAATTATTTTCACTGCATACTTTAATCCCTTTGATTATTACTTTGTTTTTTCCCCAACTCAAATCTTATATTTCTAATTGTTTTAATTTATGGAAAAAAAATTGTAATACGTAGATCATTTACTAAATACTCTTTAGAAATCTAATTCAAGATCAATAAAATGTTATGAGAATTAGAACAATACAACAAATTAAAGGAACAAACACAAAATAACCAGAATCAAATTAATAATTATAAAAATCAGTTTCAATAAAAAAAAATGTTGAGATCTAGATGTTAGAAACAAAAAAAAATATATATATATATCTAAGTCAATAATTCATTCATTATCCAATAGATCAAGTATCCTTCAAAACAAAAGAAAAATTAATCAATAAAAGTAATTCGAAAACTTGAAAAATATACAATAAATTCTGCATGCTTCATACCTTCTGGAGAAGTTGAAAGGGGAGAGATGACCAGATGTGTCCCGTGCTGCCCATCCAAAAGCCTTGTTGGGATGCTCTGTCTCTGCTTGGGAAGCCATTTCAATTGCAGAAGATAGAGATTGAAAACTTTGCACTTGCTAATGCCTAGTGAGAAGAGTGGTTGTGGTAGAAAAATGTGGACAACACCAAGAACAGAACCCATATTTAAGGAGTGATGCCAACTCCCAACATGTGTCAATTCTTTGAAACCCAGATCAGACTTTGTCAATCAACTCAGAAATAAGTCTAATAATACAATTAATATTTTTATTTAATGTGTTTAATGATAAGTATCCGTTTGAGCATATTTTTAATTTTTAAACACAAATTTAATATTAAATATTAATTAAATACATAAGTTAATATCACCGTTTAAATACGTTTCTAGCTTTTATAAAATTAATGTTTTTGATTTACGTTTCGATAAAACTCTTCCTTTGTTTTTTACTCTTTTGAATTAAACATTATTACTGTTTTTCTTATTATTATATGACAGTAGTTATCTACTATTGAATAATAGGTTAATAAATAATTTTAATTATATATATTAATAATATGATATAATATTTACATGTGACACTTAAAGCAAACTTTTAAATTCGGTAAAATAAATGTGATTTATTTATCTTAGAATGAATTCTAGGAATTGAAAATAGTTATTTAAAATTTTGAAGAAATGACAATCAAAGAATAATATTCTATAGAAATAAAAACCGAAATCCAAATCTCTTCCAATGACTACAAATAAATATTTCAAATTTAACATGAACGAAAAGCAAAAACAAAACTATAAATACTAAAATCAAAACTCGTTAATTAAAAAAAATGAAAATATATTTAAATATTGATATTATTTAATATATTAAATACACGTGCAAGTGACTGTAGTATGAATTATTTAATAATTGCATGCTATTTAGAAAATTATTAACTGCACACTAGTAGAAAAAATGTAATTAATCGCGGTTGTATAAGGCTTACAAGCGCGGTTGTATAACCGCGTTTGATTTAGTCGCGATAAAAAGTACTGAAGATACAAACGCGGTTGTACAACCGCGATGAAAAGTATAACATACCACCGCGGTTCTTCAGAAACCGCGTTGAAAAATGGCACAGAAGGTTTTATAAATACACCAAAACTGCACATACCAGCGCGGTTCCCTCTACAACCGCGCTGGTATGTGCAGTTTTTTTTTTAAATTGGCAGCAGCTATTCGCTGCTGCCCAATAACAAAATGCAACCAAAAATGGAAATCCAAAATCAACAAATTCTCAATTCAAAATCTATATCTCCAATACAACAAATTCTCAATTCAAATTTCAAGTTTCCACAATCAGAAGAATTCTAAGTAATGACACAAACATTATAAACATAAAGTAGAAAGTTGTTACAATTTACTACAACTTAGACAAATATTACTATACATTATACTAGAAAGCTATTACAATATATTACAACTTACTCCAAGTTTACTATAAGATTTCATTTC
>Ga0209700_106436_pt1 | contig 18203 bp, 7 predicted proteins | sample SiratroredBW_FD_187528 | JGI IMG/M metagenome (GOLD analysis project Ga0209700, IMG submission 187528) | Root nodule microbial communities of legume samples collected from California, USA - Siratro red BW (SPAdes) (version 2) | ecosystem: Host-associated > Plants > Roots > Nodule | place: USA...
GCTTCACAATTCCAACTTTCTTTCTCTTTTTTTTTTTTTTTTTTTTTTTTTTTTTTTTTTTTTTTAATTTTTTTTTTTTTTTTTTTTTTTTTTTTTTTTTAAATTTAATTTTTTTTTTTTTTTTTTTTCATTTTTTCTATTTTTGAGAGATAATTTTGATTTTCACTCTCTTGCATTTTTAAAAAATCAGTTTCCTTCTTCCTTTTATTAAAGGATTAGCTTTCCTTTTCTTTCAATATCCCCAGTGAAACCTTTTTCTGAAAGAAAAATTCTCCCGTACATGGCCAACCTTTTGGCATCAATAATTGAATTTTTGTCAGTAGCTTTTGCTTTTCTTATACAAAACATTTTTATCATTTGGAGTAACATAATTTTGTAGTGAAAATGCAAATAATATAAATACAAAGAAAATGTTAAAAGAATGTCTAAGGATATTAATTGAGGAAATAAAAGTAATTTTTTTTTCATTGAAGTGCATTCCATTTAATCTCAATAACATTTCTCAGCCTGTTTATTCTTTAACTTAATAATCTAAAAGTTTTGAAATTACCAAATGCAAGACTCTAGTTTTAAGAGTAAACACTTAATCGGATTCCGAAACAAAAAATATTCAAATCAATTTAGCCACTAAAGAAAAAGTCAGCTAGTGATTTTCAAAAATTATAAATGCAAGATATTTAAATTCTTTCAATGATTTTTTAATTTTTTTTGTGCAGTGTATATATATTACTCCCTCAAATAGTGAATTGTGTATTTAGTTCATGACAAAATCATGAGTGATCTAAATTAGTGACTAGAAATGTTACCACAAATGATTGAAACGACTAGTGTGTGTATTTGCAATCTTAAGAAACTAGCTATTTTATAAGCTTTTTTCCTTCAAATATGAACTTTTTTTAAAGTGATTTTTTGTTTACTATACTTTTCACTATCATCAATATATTTATTCTATTCATGTACATTATAATATAATTTTGATGTACAAGTGAATGTGAAATATTAATTTGAATATCATTAGTTGTATATTATATTTGACTCCTAAATGGATTTTCTTGGTCTTGGCATACTGTTAGAAAAAGATGAATTGATATAGTCCCCTTTTAAATCTAATTATGAGTGTGAAATAATGAAAGCACTAGCAGAAGACATCTTTGGATTCCCTTTAGACCAGGTCAATGCTAAACCTACTCATATAATTCATCATCACATTCTCATTCTCAAAATTCTTTCTCTTTAATTTGATTTCAGTATATGCATCGCTAATGTATCTCATCATCATCATCATCTAAATAATCAAATATTATTTTGAATGTATATCTTACTAATTAAATAATTAACAGAGAGAAAGTGGTAGCTTAAAGAATGATTTACGGTACCAAGTTTGAGAAAGATATTTTTTATTTATGATAATATATACTATATAAAAGTAGAAAAACTTGAACTAAAGGACGTGATGCCATATTTTGTGCAAACTAGCTAGAGAAGCACTAATTCTTGCTCCCTTGCTTGGTAGGCCAGGGAATAATTATTATTTATCACCGTACCACTACCCTCTATTGCTTTCTTTCTTCTTTCATATATACATACAAATCCATTCACATTGTTTCATGTGTTTATTGCACGCTTTTCTTTCTTTCTTTCCTCATTCTCACCCTAAGACTATCTAAATCCATGTTCATGAAAATCATCAAAAACTATCTATGCTTATCATGACAATAATGAACAAAACTAGTTATATCCAACTCAACATTACGTGTTGAGTACGAATGTACATGGCGTGAAAGAAAAAAAGAAAGACCAAAGAGAATTTTTCGAGTACCACATTACAACCATTGATCTAAATAATATAGTACTTGGTCCGTTTAACTTTACAGCTAAATGTGACAATGCCTGTGCCCCACGTGTAATGTAAGTTGCATTCTGCACCTCGCATATATTCATATCAAAATTGAATTTTCAATTTTATCTTTTAAAAGATATGCATTCTGAATTGTGTCGTTTAGAATGTATTCTGAGAATGTATATTCTAAATTATATTTTTAAATCAGAAAATATATTCTAAAATTCATTAATATATTTTGGATTACTAGAAATATATTTCAAAATATACATTCTGAAATATATTACGGATACAATCTAAAATATATTTATTGAAGAACAAGTTTGGTATTTCTTCCCGTTCGAGCAGATTTAAAAGGAGCAGATTTAAAAGGAATGGAGTGCATAATACAATACCCATAATATAATGTTGGACTCAACAAAATATCACAAGACAACTGTGACGGAATAAAAAGCAAGGCAATTGCTTACTGCACCCCCACATTTGCTTACTGCACCCATCAAAATATCATAATGTCAAATATCCTTGTCAGAAGAAGAGTGGTGCAGTGGATGCCGTTAAGTGGTGTGAACGTTTTTCGACGATCATGGTGGTGGGTGCTGCAAAAAAAACTTCTCTGGCAACGTCATTATGAGTCAGAGGTAAATGGCTTTTGCTTTCGCATTATATAGGAGATGCAGAGTGGGTATAAGGTTGTTTGAATATTCGTATCATGAGAATAGATTTCGAAAAATGAATTCCATAATGGATTTGTGTGAAATACTTTATGAAAAACATTTTTCGTAATAAGTTTTTGTATTATGAAAAATATTTTTCAGAAGAGGGAGCGTGAGGATCGGGTTTTGTATTATAAAAAACGTTTTCCGTAAAAAAATTTTGTATTATGGAAACATTTTCCATAATACAAAACCCTCTTACAAAAAACATTTTCTATAATACAAAAACTTTTCACGGACGTAAGATATTTCACACCCCTAGTCTCTTCTGGAAAACTTTTTCCGGAATACCCTAACCTCTTCTGTCTTCATTAATAAGGTTATAAATGTTCGTTTATATATTTTAATAAGATGCAGAAAGTAAATATGGGGGTGCAGAAAGTAATTTCGAAAAAGGAAATACGTGAACACGACTTCGGGCCTCTAAATTCTAAATATATGGCGTGAGATATTGGATTAAAGACAGCTCCACTTCCATGTCTTTTTTCTGTACTCCATAAATTTTTAAAATTCCTAAAATAACCTTAAGTAAAATATGTCATGATTTAATTACCCTCATGTACCTTCATATCTTAATTTCACTCTACACTTCCAGTAAATGCGCCGGGTACACAGTGAAGGTGTGGGGGTAAAATGAAGGTATAAAGGCATAAGTTACATAAGAGTAATTGAGTCATTACATAGGTTATTTTAGGAATTTAAAAAATTTATGAAGGTGCAGGAAGAGGGCATGGATGTGGAGGAAGAAGCCGTCCAAAGCCTTAATGATTGCCCAATCAAATTGGGGCCTATGTCCAAAATGAGCCCGTCAAACATCGAACCCACGAGACACAACCGGTGTGCATCCTGAACCGGGTTTAACGAACAAAATTGCTTGCTACGAAGAAGCTAGTAAGAACAAAGATCTGAACCGAGATCGGAGAGGAGGAAGAAGAAGAATAAGAAATAGAGAATGGGAACGACGGTGGCGGGTCTAGCGCCGGGTCTTTCTCGGAAGCTGAAGAAGGTTCTCGAATCGAGGATCGACACGCCTGATCTCTTGTCTTCACTCAACACACTCTCTTCCTTCTACGACGAAAACACTCCTCAGGCGCGTCGCAACCTCCGATCCACCATCGAGAAGCGCTCTCTCTCCATCAACCGCGAATTCCTCGACGCTTCCCATGCCGCGCAACTGGTAATTACTCTTCCACCTCGATCTTGTAAATCTTCTCTCTTCGCTTCATCGCTTGCTTCCGCTGTACTGATCCGGTTCACTTCTTTCTGCATTTTTTTTTTGTTAGGCCTTGGATAGCGTGGAGAGGGAGGTCGATGCTCTCGCCGAATGCTGCGACAGGTTTAGATTTCTGTTTCGAAGGCTTCCTTAGTTGCAATTTGTTATTTGCGTGCTTATCATAAATTGACGCGTGTGTGCTTGATGCCAAATGATGTTAAGTTTCGTTGCTTAGTAGAATGCTATCGAGTTCATTCGCTTCTGCTTCGGTCGGAAGTTCTTATGTGGATCCTAATCGCTGTGTCGTGGTAATTGACTGTGAGATATGAAACTAGCACATTGCTGGAAGTTCTTAGTAGGGCTCAAATATCAACTACTGCTGAAATAAGTATCCAAAAGTCGAAATGAGACAATTTTGGAAAACTGGACTTATTACTCCTAGATCATTTTCCATCTTGATAAAGAATATACGCAGTAGAAGCATGGTAATAGTATGGCTACGGGTGTGGATTTTACTATACTAGTTTCCCAAATACAAGTTCATACCCATTTTTATCCCTATCTTTATCTCTATACCTATTCCCATCCCTATTTCTTTAAGGAAACATGATATTATAAAGGATTCAATGTCGCAAGGATATGCATTTTATTTTCTTCCGTCAAAAGTATACACATTCTATTTTCTTCAGTGTCAACTTTAAGGAAAGAAATTATAATTCCATAGATATTAAAATAGAGCATCAAATAACAATTGCATATACGTCAAATAGTTATATAAAATAGTAAAGAAATTTCATGATAGTTACAACTTTTGTTATTTTAGCAAATGTTGTGAGGGAAAGTAGCTCGGGATTCAAGTGAACTTGGTGGATATAAAATGAATTGAAGTGTTGAGGGAGAAAATGAAAAATTGTGTAGAAAAAAAAAATGATGAAACAAAACAGATGATGAAATAGAATAATGAAAATAAGTTTTTTAAGTTACTTAATAAACTAAGAGTGTTTTACTAATTTAAGATGGGAACGAGGACAGGACAGGTATGTACATACTTATTTCTGTTCCTTTCCTGATTTGAAAAATTAAGTATATTACCCATAACCTGCTCGGTTAATATGGGAATTCTTTGTCATAATCAAGACGAAGTTTGGTACGAGTTTATTTGTCATCCCTACATGATAAGTATATTCGCCAAAAGATGACCTTAGTCAGGCTTGTATAATGCAGTTAGGAGTTAGTTTCGTTGTGTCCTAACATTCAATGTTTTAGAACTCTCTTAATCACTTATTTCTATAGTTTTATAACTCGGATGCATTTTATGCTCCATATGCAGAAAATAATTTAAAAAAAGCTATAATTAGGAACAAAATTAGGTTGCTCAATGCTGTAGTGTGTGTCTAGAGTTCTGGTTTGATGTAAAATGATTCCTATCACTTCATACGAAGTTTTCGGATAATTGGGTGGTTTGGGTGAAAAATTTGCTAAATTATTGTACAAGGAAGGCAGTTCCACACTGGCAAGCACATTAGAGCTGCGTATGGTTTGTGATAAAAAAGATTTAATTTTTGTATTTGATATGGAATTTAGCTTGTGATTCTCAATTTTGGTTTAGCCGCACAGCTCCATAATAACTAGTTTGTGAGTCATGTCTGTGTGGTACTACAGCACTCTGTTGGGGTTAGGATTTTAAATTTTGCCTCATAACTTATCAATTTTACATTTGAAAATTGAAACTGTCTCATTGTTCTCTCGAAGAGAATAAATTCTTTGTTTTGGTACTGATATAACTTGAGGTTTTATACTTTTACAGGATAGCAAAGGCTTTGAACAGTTGTAGTGCTAGCACTACTGACATTATCAGTACCACAGAGAGGCTCAAACAGGAGCTTGAAACTACCACACAAAGACAAGAGATTGTAGCATGTTTCTTACGCGATTATCAGCTCTCCCCTGAAGAGGTTTAAATGATTGTTTTATGACTTGAACTGTGGTGTGAATTAAATGAAATACTTGTATTATAATCTTGCTTACAATTAGTTGTTGATTATCTGTAGATAAACGCACTTAGAGAAGAGGAGCTGAATGAAAACTTTTTCAAGGCATTATCTCATGTCCAAGAGATTCATGCCAATTGCAAAGTATTGCTAAGGACACATCATCAGGTAATCTTCTTGTCATCTCTATCCCCCTATTTGTGTGTTGTGCCATACTAAACCTGCTGTTGGCAATCTGAATTCTGAATCCAAATTGTGTATATAATTACGGGTTTAATTTTGAATACTAGTCATTCTCTGAGGCAATATTTTCTCTTGTTGACTAAGTGATTATAGTTATGCTAGCTCACTATGCTGCAAAGTTGGTAATAGCGTTACAAAGATGAATGTGGAAAATATTATTGACAACTTAAAATGCTAGGATGTTCTATAAATATTATTCACTTTATATTTTATATCTGAGTTATAAATGACCGAAGCAACTAAGTCTTTGTATTTCTTCATTTCAAGAATTGTTTTGTTGTGCGCCGTTTACTTTTCTGTGACAATTTCCACTTTATATTATTTTTTTCTGTCAGGTTTTCCCCAAACTTAGCTGCTACCTTATTCATTTAAAATAAAATTGCAATGTTATTAAATTAAGGAATTTCATTGCAGCGTGCTGGTTTAGAGTTGATGGACATGATGGCTGTTTATCAAGAAGGAGCTTATGAACGCCTATGCAGGTGAAGATTCATCTAGTTCAGCTCATATGGCTAGAACATGAATTGTATTTTATCTGTGAGTTACTACAAGTATGAAGTGTGAATTTTAATCTCTTTATTGTTGATATAGATGTCAAGGATAGATATTTGTTTCTTTGTACTAAGATCAACTAGATTTATAATATATATAACTACTTATAATTTTCATTTCTAGGTGGGTTCAGGCTGAATGTAGAAAATTGGGGGACACTGACAATCCGGAAGTTAGCGAGCTTCTGAAAACAGCTGTGCGTTACCTCAGGGAAAGATCTGTCCTTTTCAAATATTGTGCAGAAGAGGTAATTCTGTCATGGATTTAATGGACTGGCTCTAAAATTGATAATTCTTGTTTTTTTGGGATTTCAAATTTGCCATCTTCCATGTTAGTATGGAGAGATTTTGCATTCTGAAGCATGTTATGTTGCATCATCTATTGGTGTCGATTATAAAAGGTTGCTAGTGGACCTCGCATCATAATAACATATAAAGAATATTCTTATTCTCAAATTATGGAAACTTGGATTCCTTAGCTTGTGCATCAGAAATTATTGATTTACTAATTTTGCAGGTTGCCAATATGAGACACAATGCACTATTTAGAAGATTTATAAGTGCTCTTACACGTGGAGGACCTGGTGGATTGCCTCGACCAATTGAAGTTCATGCTCATGATCCACTGCGATATGTCGGTGATATGCTAGGCTGGTTGCATCAGGTACGACATGAAAGGCTTGTGGATGAATGCTTGAAGCCTCTTCTGAGTGCTATTATTCTGCCATGGCTTATTTGTTCATCATATGTTTTTTTGTATGTATGCAGGCCTTAGCATCTGAACGTGAACTTGTAGCTGTGTTACTTGATCCAGATGCTATTGTTGATTCTGGACCAAAGCAATTCACCAACAACACTGAGAATGGCTCTGGGAAGACAGAGTCTGATTTGATGTTTGTTCTTGATAGAATTTTTGAAGGAGTATGTAGACCGTTTAAATTGAGAGTTGAACAAGTGTTGCAGTCTCAACCAAGTCTTATAGTATCCTACAAACTCAGTAATACACTTGAATTTTACTGCTACACTGTGAGTTGTCTCATCTTCGTCCCTTTTTCTTGATTTTAGTTATCCCATATGTTTATATATTTTTATGACTTCTCATGGTCTTATAGATCTCAGATTTACTTGGGCGAGAAACTGCACTTTGTAATACACTATGGGCACTGAAAGATGCTGCTCAGAAAACATGTTTTGATATTTTGAAAGTTCGAGGGGAAAAGCTTTTGCGGTATCCCCCACTTGTTGCTGTTGATCTTTCCCCGCCACCAGCAGTGAGGGAAGGGGTATCTGTACTTCTTGAAATAATTGAGACCTACAACAGCATGATGGTTCCTGCTTCTGGCCAGAAACCTGCTTTTGGTCCAGTTGTATCTGCTATACTGGATCCAATAATTCAGGTATGCTTCTCAATCTGTTACCTGTATTTGATAATTGATGGCATAATCATTCTGTGTAGTCATGAAAGAAAATGATGTGAATTTGTAAATATTATTATAAAATTTGACCTTGGTAATATAATATGGTCACTTAGATCATTTGAAAATATTTGTGCTTGACATTTTAGCTATACATGACACCTACAATGCATGAATACAATACGAGTATTGAATACGGCATGTATACAACACGGCGATTCTTCTCTTCTTAAAAAGTATATAATATGATACTTTAAAGTATGTATTTATGCATATATAATTCACAAAATAAAATAAATGTTATTGTAATTTTTTAAGAAACCATATTAAAATTGAAAATCATCATTAAATATTATCCAAGTCAAACTTATGAAACTCAAATGTACATATAAATTATAGTTTTATACAAACAAGTGGTGAGAGTGAGAGTGGCTTCTATTAATATTTGTTATCACAGCACTTGTTTTATAATTAAGAGGTACTCAAATATCAATTCCTAAAAATGATTTCATGGAATAAATGGCAAAGATTATGTATTTTATGTATGTTTAATGTTTGGAAATATATACAAATGAAAATTATGATAGTTATATGTACTAGTGGAACGTTATATATGAGGCTAGTTTAGGAGAAAGGGGTTGGGGTGTGGGATCTTTGGTTCGTGTTGTCTTCTTTAACATGGGTAATAAATAAGTGGCAGACCCTCGCTGATTAAGCCTTTTGTTGGATTAAGGTTTAACCAAAGGACAATAAGAATTCATAATACAGGACTATTAGTTGTACCAAAAAGCAGCAGTTCTAACTTACAAGCACTCTTTCAACGTATATTAAGCACTCTTCTAATTTTAATTACTGACACTGTACGGATACGTATTTTAAAATTATGTAAGTGTATCGGTGTCAGATACGTCCTTGACACGAAAACGTTGGCCTGATGAACATATCAGTGCATCACAGTATGACATAGTTAGTTGGCGTAAAATTCAGATATAGAAGTGCTGCCCTTGGATTCCAACATATTTTTTTGTATGAAGCTTCAGAATTTTCTTCTGGGCTGATGTGAGCTAAATTCTACTGCCAATGATGTCTTAAATGACTGTAGGTTTGGACTGCTAGTTAGTTATTTAGTTACTATTTAGGATTCTTTTTTCTGTAATTTGGGTTTTTGATTTTGGGTTATACTTTTAGGAATTTTTTAGGTGTCTGGTAAAGCTTAATTTTGGGAGAAATAATCACGCCTGTTTTTTAAAAAGTTATCATAGAAAGTTGGCTAAAATAAGCAATTGTGTCTTTCAAAGTTGAACCAAGTTGGCATCTTTATATTTAGCAACTGTCTAACAATAGGCCTTGCTGTAGACGCTTGAACTATTTGGCTTTAGAGTGATAATAATCAATTTTTTATTCGAACAGTATTTGATATTGTATTATAGGAGTGCTCTAGGTTTGTTTTCCCTTTGTTCCCTACAGTAAAACATTCCAATTTGAAGAGAGATCTAGATTATCGTTGTTCATTTTCCGTGGCTGTTATTTTAGTGAATCATTGGAGATCAGAGCTTTAGCTTCCTATTTGTTGCAGATGTGTGAACAAGCAGCGGAGGCACACAAGTCAAAAGGAGCAGGCCTCTCGTCAAGGAGGGGTAGGACGAGTTCTGATTCTAATCAACATACTAAATCATCAGTGGACGCAATTTTGTCAAATAGTAGCTCTGCTTCATCTTCACTGGTCCGTTCTTGCTCCTCTTTTTTTTTACATTTAACTTAATTTTCCCTTCTCTTTTGAGTTTTGCAGATATTTGCTTCTCGTAGGATTTTAGTGTTTTTTTTTTTCACTTTAACAAACTTCTGCCTTTGCTATAAACTTTATTCCTCTGCATTTTAATAAATTTTTATTCCCATTTTGTAAAAAAATAAAGAGAGAATGCTATTGGGCACTAATTAAGAAAACAAAAGTGGAAAGTATTCAATAGAAAAGAAAGAAAATTACGTATTGAAAATGCAGATGTCATGTAATACTTTTATAAGTAAATAGAAACACTTAATATATTTATATTTCTTAATCAGTGTCCTTAGTGTACTCTTTAGTAAGACAATATAAATCCCAATGATCTGCAGTTGTTTGTGTTTGTATGTGCTATATTCATTTGCCATGTTGGTGCATGAGTCTATCTATACCTCCTTTTAAAATCAGCCCCACGAGCAATTAAATGAAAACTTTATTTGGAATCTAGAGCCTGAAATTGAAGTAATCTGTAATTTTACTGGAAATTTTCTAAGAGAAATTCCATGTCATGTTGTGAATGTATAATCTTGTGGACCAACAAATATAGTTCCGTACTCCATTGTTCCAGGCAAGTGAAAGGAATATGGGAGAACTTAAACATATATGTAATGTATCCAATCTTTATAAAAAAAATTTAAGTTCCTTGTGGAAGTTTTATGCAATAGAATATCTTTTAGTTCTGTGTGACATTTGCCTTAACGCGTGCCATGTGTTGACAGACTAGTGAAACCCCTTCAAAGATCTTTCTCATTAACTGCTTGTGTGCCATTCAACAACCTCTATCTGGATACGAGGCTGTCGCTGATTACGTGAATAGACTGGGAGCGATGATAGATAATCACTTACGTGTTCTTGTGGAAAAAGAAGCCGAAGCAATCTTAAGAAGATGTAATTTATCAGAAAAGATGCCTCACTTGCGGAATTCAATCCAGAAGGAAGGGGGGAATGAAGTGGGTACCCCATTGGCTGAGAGGGAGGACAGTAGTCCAGCCATTCTTTCGGAGTGTTTGAAAGCTCTGTTTGGCCTTATTTTGGGAAGTGAAAGTTCCCTGCCGGAATTTGAGCAGATGCAGGTTCCCAGATTGCGTTCTGAAGCTTCTATTGGCGTAGCCAGGTCGTTGGCCGAAGCTTACGAGCTTATTTATAAGGCTATTATGGATCCGAAAAATGGTTATCCGGACCCCAGGGCGTTGGCAAGGCATCCGCCTGATCAGATAAGAACTATATTAGGAATATAAGTTTTGTTTTGCTTCATTTATTTGTTTAGCTCCGATCTCTTGTTCAATATCTTCATTTTGTTTGTTAATTACGTATATAAACTCTCTCATTTTGGATTGTACTGCTCTACTATTAAATGTTTCTGTAATCTACTATTAGCCTTTGAGATGCTATATTGGAATCTTTGGTTGTTGTTGATGAATATAATTTCATTAAAGGTGATCTGTGTTATAAAAGTTCCCTTGGTACAATACTTTCTTATAGTAGCTAGGGATCTTTGCACCCCATGACGACTACCTACACCCCCTACTAATCGTAAAAAGACTAAAATATCCGTAAGTTGTAATTTAATCTCCAACCTTAATTCTCCCTTACCTTCATTCTACGTTTTCTCTCTTGTTCGCTGCACCACTCCCTTGCTACACCCACGCCGCTACTACTCTCTATTGTTGCACGCCTTCTATTGTCGAGCATTGGTGATGGGAGTCTTTTTTTTCTTCAACAACTTTTTCTCAAACCATGGATCGCCGTTTTAGGTAATTTGGTTTCTTTTTACCTTTTGGGTTGGCTAATCTGGAAAATTCATCAATTGCTCAATCCATAACCTTTCTGGAAAAGGAAGGTGTGTGTTTATGTAATGTTTTAGATTAGTAATTTCAAAATATCTTTTCAGATTACTCGATCATGTTTTGGATTTTCTAGAATGCCTAATAGAATACCTAATACGGAATGTATATTTAACATTTTAGATTAGATGTTATGGAAAGCAAATAATGTGTTCTGGAAGGCCTAATCTGAAATATATATTTCAGATTCTCAATTATACATTCTGAAAAGTATATTTGTATTTCGCAATGCTTAATTTGAAGTATATGTTTCACAAATAGTGTAGGATATATACTGTCTGGAAAGCTTGTTTTGAGACCATAAGTCAAAATTCTTGTTCGACGTCATCCTAGAATGAGGTGATTTACAAACCTGTGCGACGACCATTTAAAAAAAAAAAAAGGTCTATTAGTTAGCCATTCAAATCTTTTGAACCTACAGCAGGGTAACCAACTTTAAATCATCACAAAAGCTCGTTAGAATCCTTAAGCTTGTAGCAACTGACTACAAACTAGCAACTAATTGGAAAAAAAACGCAATCAAAAGCAAGAAAATTGACAGAAGGAGGAGAAACCATTGAGATAAATCATGAAAGATAGAATGGTTATTTTAAAAATTATGGGATACAAGAAGAAAAACATAATTAGGGTTAATTTGGTCCATTTTGAGTTTTTTTTTTCTGTTTTAATTTGGCCCACTAGTATTATGTTTACGGTATTAATCCACGTAACATTGTTTACTTTACACAGTAAGTAATATTTATAATGAGAATTCAACTTCTATTTTTTTAAAAACCTGAAATAAAAAAATTTAAAATTTAAAATATAATAATTAAATATTTAATATTTTATGACTTGTTTATAATTAAAATTTGTTTTCTGTAAAATTCAAATGATTGTTAGATATAATTTGATATTGGGATTTTGTTAAAAGAATATCAAGTTATTTGATAATAACAATTAGAAATTGAAATATTAATTTAAATTAATTGGTTGAGTCCATTTATAATTAAATATATTAATATAAAATTAAATGTATTGTAATATCTTGTTTGCAATAATTAATTGATGTTATAGATTTAAATTAAAGAAATAGGTTCTAAGATATATTTCGATAATAATTATATCTTAAATTCATTTTTTTAGAATATATAAGGAATTTATATTCGTATCACATAATTGGTAATAAAAGTTGAAAATATATTTTATATTTTAAATTTTGGTATAATGGGATTTGCAAATTTATTTCATTGAAGTAAAATAATACATTAAAAAAAAGCGGTTTAAAATGAAAGATAAATAATATAATAATTAAAATTATTATTTTTAAAATATTAATAAATGCTTAATAATTTAAATAAATTTGTTAAATTAATTATATAAATATATTAAATTAAGTTGGGATAAGATTGTTATAAGGAACTAATTAATGTGTTTAAAAATAAAAGTGATTTATATTTAAACTTCATTTTACAAAAACCACCACTTCTCTAACATATTTTTTTTCTTTGCCTTTTCTATAGAACGAGGAAATGTTTGTGCATCTTTTCTTATAAGAAACTACTTTAGTAGTGATCATGGTGGAAGGTAAAATATTTATGTTTGATTAAAAATTGTTTTTCAGTAAGTTTTTCTTTGACCTTTTTACTTGAGTTAGTTTTTGGAATTGGTTGCATGTGTTTTGTCCTGACATGTGTTGCTTCCAGGACAAAGATGAATTTTCATTGAAGGGCATTGATCAGAGTATGTACATGTTTAATTTGTTCTTGGAAATAAAGAAGTTAAGAGTTTAAACTTGAGTAAACAAGTTTTGACAGGTAAGGGAAGTTGATATGGTACCAATACGTGGTTCAAGTATATTCAAATTGTTGGAATCATGAGAAGAATGTTTGGTAATAATGGTGAAGATGTCCATAGTGTGATATGATTAGATGTCTTTTTCTAAACAATTTGGCTAATTTGGCTAGTTATGTGTGGTATGTTTGAGATATTAAAGAGTTAAAAAGTGTTTAAAATAGAATTTTTGTAGTTTGAGTAAATAAATTTTAAATGAGTTATATTGTATGTTTAATAATTAAAAGTTTGAATATGTCAATTGAGTCAAATTGGTTTAAGTTATTGTTATTTTGAAACAAAATACTTCATCTTAGGTATAAGAAATGAAGAAAAAACTCAATTTGGACTAATTAGATAACTAGTTATATTTTAAAGAATTTCTAAATTATACAAAATTGTTGGGTGATCAAAACCCCCACTAGGCAAAATTTAATTAATTGAAAATCTGAGAGTTTTGATAGTTGGGAGAGTAAGTGGGCAAGCCTAATTTTGTTGGACAAAATTCAATTAATTCAAAACTTTTGAGTTTTGGTCGTTGGGCAAGTCAATTCTCACTAAGCGAGATTTTTTTATGAAAACTTTGGTCATTGGGTGACTAAAATTTGTTTGACAAACTGGCGTCTTTAGTTAGACGGGCATAGTGGTAGCTGAGCGAATTATAACATGTACTTGATTCGTTGGATGAACAAAGAGTTAGTTGAGCCAAGTAGTGTTTTCAAAATTTAAAAAAAAAACATGTTTTAAATGTTTTTAAATGCTACAATTTGTTTGTCTTTCATCAAATTATTATATTGTTGATCATTATATTGGGTTGAATGTTATTAAGTATGATAAATGATTAATATATTATAGTATTAATAATTGAATTGAGATTAAATATATGTAATGAGAAGGTATAATGTTAGCAATATAATATAATATATGATTTGTTTTAAACATATTTATTTTTTAGATAGAATATTGAATTGAGATTAAATATATATGATGAACGGGTATGATGTTATGAATATGATATAATATATTATTTATTGTAAACATAGTTATTTTTGAGATAGAATATTATGATGAGATGTATTGAATTGAGGACTTATAAAATAGATATCGGTGACTCTATTGATATTAGAATCACATGTAGGAAAAAGTATCAAGTTGTATGAGTCAAAGGAGATTTCTATAACCTAATCTATGGTGTGAAAAGAGTTTGTATAGTTGGTCATTTGGATTTACCTTGTCAGATGTGTAGAAAATGTTCCTATTAATGTAAATAATAGATATAAATTTTTGAATCAAGATATATGAAGTGTTTATGATAATTAATGTGAATAATATCCTGACAAGAGATGTGGAAAGTGTAATGATAATTAAATATTTTCTAATATTAATTAATTAATAATTAAGATTGTATTTATTAAGAAATAAAAATAATTGAATATAATATACAAGTATGATTTAATATATATACTTCTATAAAAAATTTAAAACTCTAACTTATATTATTGTGTGATTATATTATTTGTCAACTAGAATAATAATGTGTTATACAAAAGCATATAAAGTTGTAAGACGACATCTTAATAAAAGTAAACTGAAATAGATAAAAAGAACTTATATTTTATAGTTATTATTTTTTTCAAAATATATATATATATATATATATATATATATATATATATATGTTGTGTGTGATACTGTTAAAATATTTAGAAGTTAATGTAATCATTATTTTTTTTTTTAAGTATCATAGTATTTTCAAAATAAAATATGATTTTTATGTGATGTAATTTAAAAATAAATAAATGTTTCTCAATTGCGAAAAAAGTATTTAACGATAACAACTAAAAATAAGTTATAATTTAATTTAATGATTTAAGTTGACATCATAAATATGTATTTAATTATTGAATGCACTAATAATTATTATTTTTTTGACATTGAAATAATTTTACATGAATATTAAAACCATTAATATTATTTATTAAGATATTAAGAAGAATCAATAAATTTAAATTAAAAATCAAAAAATTAATATTTGTAAAATAGACAAATAAATTTATAAATTTAGTAATAATAAAATTACTTATTAATTTTGTCAACACCCAATTTTGTCCGGATAATCTTTTAAATTAAAAATATGATAATAAAATAAAATAAAGAAATGACAAAAAAATAAAAAATTAATAAATAATTTTTTTTGAATTTTTCCATTACAAAAAATAATTCACAATAGAAAAACGAAGATAACAAAAAAAATAATAAATAAAAAATATATATAAATTGAATCCAAGAATAAAAAAACAAAATAATAAAAATAACAAGAAAAGAAATTTTTTTTCAAAGTGTTTCCTTCATTTGCACTTCCAAAATAAAAATAAAGATAATAATAAAAAAATAATCACTCAATCACTCAATCTTAACTACAAAATAAAAATAAAGATAATAATAAAAAAGAATCAGTCAATCTCACTCAATCTTAACTTCTCACAAAATAAAAATAAAGATAATAATAAAAAAAGAATCAGTCAATCTCACTCAATCTTAACTTCTCACAAAATAAAAATAAAGATAATAATAAAAAAAGAATCAGTCAATCTCACTCAATCTTAACTTTCCACCAAAAAAATAAAGATAATAATAAAGGAAAAGAATCAGTCAATCTCACTCAATCTTAACTTCTTTCAAAAAAAAATTAAGATAATAATAATAATAAAAAACAATTAGTCAATCCACCCATGTTCTCCATTTCACAATAATAAAAAATAAAATATGACCGTTCTCAAACTGTTTCATCTCACGTTCATCTACACTTCATCTTTAATAATAAAAGAAAAAAAGAGGGTCAATCTTTCAAAACTGCTCTGAACCACCTTCATATTTTGAAAAAATAATAATAATAATGACAAGGAAAAAAAGAGAGATATTAAGGAAAGAAGAAAAAAAAAAGAGGATTCACGTATCATTAGTAACGGAGAGGAACGAAGAAAAAGAGCAAAAAAAGAGAAAGAAAGTAGAGAAGAAGAGAAGATTGATTCTCCTGTCTTACTATCCACAAACTGAGAAGCAAGGAACTTTTGAAAAGGAGACAATCGTTTTTGAAGAACACTCACAGGTATGATTTGTAAGATTTAGATTTTCATATGAATCTTGAAGTTTGAAATTTATACATCCTGTGTTTTTATCTTCTTACGATGTTTTTTCTATTTCTTTATCATTTCATTTTCATATAAAGATAAAAATATAAAAAAGGGAGGTCCTTTTGCTCTTTATGACATTTTGTTTTTTTTTCTTATTTCTTAAATAATAATAAAATTCATCATATTCCATCTTCCATACATTATTTTCTGTATTTTCTGCTCCCAAAATCACTCTAAAACAGCCCCAAAACGACTTATGCCGACACCGCCATTTTTTCCGCGCCATCAACAGCCACCATTTACCTCCAAAAATATCCACCATGTAGTCCCTTTAATCCCAAAAAGATGCACCCAAAACAGCAGCCAAACAATACCCAAAACAACACCATTTTGTCCTAAAAATAGCACCAGTTTTATCTCCAAAACGGCACCACTTTACATTCAAAAGAGCACCGAAACAACCATGAAAACGCCACAAAACGGTGTAAAAAATGCCCCGTCGACGGCCGCCGCCGCCGTCGCGCCACCTTCGTCGACGGTGTTCATCGTCGTCGCCTGCTGCCGCCTCCTCCACCTTCGCCAGCCACGCCCTCCCTGCTTCGAAACAGCACCTACATTGCCTCCACTATGCCATGTGTATTCCAAACCCTAGATGGGTTCCTGATTAGTGGGGGTGCTCTCTGCACCGCACATGTTTGAGCCTGCACCCACACTCTTCACAATCCCTAAAATGCCCTAACTATAAGTTGGGTTTTGGTTAGTGGAGATACTTCCTGCACCCCCATTAATTAAGTTATGCACCCATACTGCTCTCAATTATCAAAATGTCCTTAACCCAACTTGAGTTTTTGATTGGTGGGATTACTTCGTGCACCCCCATTAATTAAGTTCTGCACCCATACTGCTATCAATTACCAAAATGCCCTTAACCCAAGTTGAGTTTCTGATTGATGGGGTTACTTCCTGTACCCCCATGAATTAAGTTCTGCACCCATACACCTCTCAATTACCAAAATGCCCTTAACCCAAGTTGAGTTTTGATTGGTGGGGTTACTTCCTGCACCCCCATTAATTAAGTTCTGCACCCATACTCCTCTCAATTACCAAAATGCCCTTAACCCAAGTTGAGTTTCTGATTGGTGGGGTTAATTCCTGCGCCTCCATTAATTAGGATCTGTACCCACACTTTTATGAATTCCAAAACTGCCCCCACAAATACACAAAAGAGTCACCGTTCACCACTTAAGACTCACATATCTAAGCTTTGCATTACCATGAATTCATTCAGTCACGTTCCATTTTTGCATGCATGATCCCGCTAAAATTAAAGTGTCAATTCCATGTTACATATAACTGTTGCATGTTATTTTTCAACACCGAATTTGATATATACCCCAATGCCCAAAGCCCAGGCTTTAAACTTGGCACGGTTTCTCAAAGCCCAGGCTTTAAACCTGGCACCGTTTCTCAAAGCCCAAGCTTTAAACCTGACACCGTTTCTCAAAGCCCAGGCTTTAAACCTGACACCGTTTCTCAAAGCCTAGGCTTGAAACCTGGCACTATTTCTCAAAGCTCAGGCTTTAAACCTGGCACCGTTTCTCAAAGCCCAGGATTTAAACCTGGCACCGTTTCTCAAAGCCCAGGCTTTAAACCTGGCACTGTTT
>Ga0209700_106439_pt1 | contig 18194 bp, 14 predicted proteins | sample SiratroredBW_FD_187528 | JGI IMG/M metagenome (GOLD analysis project Ga0209700, IMG submission 187528) | Root nodule microbial communities of legume samples collected from California, USA - Siratro red BW (SPAdes) (version 2) | ecosystem: Host-associated > Plants > Roots > Nodule | place: USA...
CAGTTCACTGTCTGTTTCTGAATTTTAATCTGGTTTTCAGTACACTGGTTTTCCAGATTTCATATTTGTCTGCAGTGCACTGATTCTGTTTGATTGATTTTATATTTGTTAATTGTTTGAACCTCTGCAGATTGCATTCTAAGTTTCTTTAAAGAATTTGTATTCTCACATTGAAAACTAAGTTTGCGAAAAGAATTGAAAAGGGTTCAATTCACCCCCCCCCTCTTGAACTTAGGCCAAATACTTACTTTAACAATTCTGACTCAGAATTATCTTCAAATTCTGATGATGAAAATAATTTCAAAAAGAAAAAACAGTGCAAACCTCCTCCAAAGCCAACCAGGAGATATGACCCTGATAACGGGCCATGGATCGAGATCAGAAAGACAAAAGACCCTCTCCCCATCTATGAGAGAGGAATAAAAGCCTTGAGAAAAGAAGGATATCCACCAGCAGATCCAAATCTAATCACCTGGCCTCCTCCGAAGAATTGTTCAAACCTTTTTCGAGAGAAAAAACCAGTAGTAGTTCCCTGCACGATGTTTGCCAATGAAGACTTTCCTTCCTTGGAAAGACTAGTTGATACAGGAAAGAAAATTTCCACAAAACCTTTTGTGTAACCAACAGAAATCCTTCCAGATGGAACTTACAAGCCTTCTACTCAAGCAGAAGAAGTTTTAAACTGGCAGACAACCAATTCACTGGCTCAGAACAATCTTTTGAAAGTTATCGAAAAGAAGGTCGACAAGATGACAGAAGCATTTCAATATCAACTGAACCAGATGTCTGAAAAGATTCAAAAGGCCTATGCAGAAACAAAACAGAAGATTGAAGCCCTGGAAAAAGAAATGGAGAAAAAAGCTGAAAGAAGCTTTCATGAAAATTCAAGAAGAGAACAGGAGCTACAAAAACTAAGAAAACAGGTTTCTGAGATTGAAGAATATGTGAAAACAATTGCAAAACCACCACCAGAAAACACATATTCACCATTCCCTATTTCTCCGAAAAAACTTTTGTCCAGCACAGTAATACACCATCCAGTCAAACCACCTTTCTTACCTCCTACTTTGCCAGAACAAACCACCTTTTTTTGGAAAAAACCCCAAATCCATAACCACACCAACATCTCAAGACATTCCTTTTGAGGAAACAGAAGCAGAAGAGAAACCACAAGACCAACTGATGGTCTCTTTCAGAAATCAAAGACTTCAAGATTCAGAAGAAGATGAAAAAGATTCTCTTGATTCAGATCAAGATCCAGAAATATCAGAAAACTCATCTGAAAACATTTCTGAAAAGGAGTATGCAGATCTAACAAAGATTTGCATGGCTTCTCCTGAAGAAGATGCTGGAGGATCCACCTCCAGATTACATCCACAAGAAATCAACACTCCATCCCAAAAGATCACAAGAACACCTCTATTCACACTAGATGACATTCCACCAACTCAGTGGAGAAAGAGGCTTCTTGATTTCAAAGTATGGATGGATGCGAAATTGATACACCCTGATGCTGACCAGTATAGAGTGATTGAAGAATTTTGTGCAAGGATGACAGGAACTCTCAAAGAATGGTACCAAAGCATAGGTACCGTAAACCAAGATCAGCTCCACAGATTTGAAAATACAGATGTTGTGATCTCTGCAATTCATTTCGAATTCCTCGGAAATGTAGACATTGTCAACAAAGAAATCCAAAAGGAATACTTTGAAATGAAGTGTTGCTCATTAAAGCTCAAAGATGTTGAAAGACACTTCCAGAGGATGCAGCAAAGATTTTATCAATTAAATGGATACAATGATCCGAGTCTGAAAAGCACCTATGTAAGCTCACTCCCTGAAGAAATCCAAGGAGAAATGTACAGAATGCTGAACATCCAAAATAAAGAAATCATTCAGATGACACTTGGAGAAATACACCAGACATGCATTGTTGCCCTTGACAAACTATGCAGCCAACAACAACTACTTGAAGGAATCATGAAGAACCAGAAAAAATACTCAAAGACGTGCCCGAAAAAATACCTGGAGATAAAGTGCAAAAAGAAAGATTGCTCTTGCAAAAACAAACCTTTCTCAAGAGGAAGAAATTTCAGAAGACTTCCCAAGTAAAAAAAGAGATACAAAGGAAAGAGGAAAGTAAAATTCTTCAAACAAAAATCATTCCCTAGAAAAAAGAAAGGGAACAGATGTTTTATCTGCGGAAAGACAGGACACTTTGCAAAATCTTGCCCAAATAAAACAGAAAAATCTGCAAGGTTAATCCAAACCTTACAGATTGAAGAAGATGTAGAATCACTCTACAGTGAACAAGAATATCCAGATGAAGACACTGTTTTTGGCATAGATGTCTCAGGAGATGACAATTCAGAAAGTGGAGAATCAGAAGAAGAAGAAGAAGAAGAAGATAAATGTCATCATCATTTCCCAATTCTATCCTTTGATCAGATAACAAAGGTAGAAGAACAGTCTCTGGTATCTATTCCACCAGCACCCAACATTGAAGTCCATATACTCCCTTCAAGATATGACGTTCCAATCAAAGCAATCGCTTTCATTGACACAGGAGCTGCAAGAACCATGATGAACCCTAAAATTCTTCATCCAGAATTTTGGGAACAAAAAAGATTAAAGTTCAAAGCTGCAAGTGGAGAAATCTTTACAATAGAACTGATGACCAGAAAAAGCATTGGAATTAAATTCTTTCCAGATTGTGTCATTTACACCAAGGTCATTGGAACAGACCTTCCAGGAAAAGATATCCTTATTGGCATGGACGTTTATTCTCAGCTTAAAGGGATACAATTACTTCCAAATGGTGTAAGGTACAGGAAGAGTTTCAAACCATTCAATCCATTAATGAAGATTTTTAGTCTGTCAGAAGCACCTCCAGAATATGCAGAATACAAAGAAAAGCTTCTAAAGTTATGTGCAGACAGCCATGACTTATTCCAACATCCAAAACCTCTTTGGAAGAATGAAGAGTTCTTTGTGCAACTACCTTTCAAACTCAATGAAGACATAAATCCAACTAAAGCTATTCACTCCGGGATGACTCCCAGTGACAGACAGGCCGCACTAGAAGAATGTCAAAAACTCTTAAAACAAGGGTTAATTGAGCCAACCAATTCTGATTGGGCGTGTCAAGCTTTCTATGTTGAAAAAAGGTCAGAAAAAGTCAGAGGAAAGAAGAGACTTGTCATTGACTACAGATCACTGAACCTTTTCCTCAAAGATGATAAGTTTCCTTTACCCAAGATATACACTCTCTATTCGTATATCACAAATGCCTGTCTTTTCAAAATTTAATTTAAAATCAGGATTTTGGCAACTTGGGCTAGACCCAAAAGATAGGCCCAAAACTGCACTTTGCATACCCAATGCCCATTTCCAATGGACAGTTCTACCTTTTGGATTGAAAGTCGCACCATCACTATTCCAAAAAGCCATGACCAGAATTTTTGAGCCCATATTAACCTCGGCACTCATCTACACAGATGACATCCTTTTATTCTCACCTGATGAAAAAAGCCATAAAGAACTATTAGAGAGATTCTATCAGTTAAGTCACCAGTATGGCCTCATGCTATCATCTTCAAAGTCACAAATTGGAACCACAGAAATAGAATTCCTTGGAATGAAATTTTCCAGAGGAAAATACTCTCCTCAACCCCATCTTGTTGAAGAACTACCAAAGTTTCCTGAGAAAAATTTTACTGTCAAACAAATCCAGCAATTTCTTGGAATCTTGAACTATATCAGAGATTTTATTCCCAACATCTCTCACCATACCTCAAAACTATCAAAATTGTTGAAAAAGAATGCACCACCATGGGGAGATGAACAGACTGAAGCAGTCAAAATTCTGAAAGAAATCGTAAAAAATCCTCCACCATTAAAGATACCTGGAGAAGGAAAGAGAATCTTGCAAACAGATGCTAGTGACCATTATTGGGGAGCAGTCTTAATTGAAGAAATTGAAGGACAGAAATTTTACTGCAGACATGCTAGTGGACAGTTCAAACAAGCTGAAATTCATTACCATACTACTTTCAAAGAAACACTTGCTGTCAAATATGGAATCCAAAAGTTTGATTTCCACTTAAGAGGACATACTTTTGAAGTTCATCTTGATAATTCATCATTTCCCAAAATGCTTGAATTGAAGAACAAAGTTCCTCCAAGTCCTCAAATCCTCCGTCTGAAAGAATGGTTTTCCAGGTATGATTTTACAGTCAAATACATCAAAGGAAATAAGAATGTGATCCCTGATTATCTATCCAGACCCAAAGAAGTCCAATCCCAACAACACCAGTTAAAAGAAAACATCAGAACAATCCTTATCTTCACAGATACCCATGAATATCCTCTGATCATGATGAATGAACCCTTAGACAAAGGATCTTCTTCACAAAACTTTCATGAACTTCCTCCAGAATTATTAAGAATCCAGCCAATCACTCCTACAGTCATAAAATCCTTTGCAGAAACACATATGTTCCATTACCTTGCCACTACAATCCAAGAACACTAGATAAAACCAAAATCCACTTGGTTCAATCCTGTTGCACCATATTTAAATATTTTTCCATTATTAATGGATGAAATATTCACAGAAGCTGACATGTGGTATTTATGGTGTACTACTGCATTATTCAAATACCCTGTTATCTTTCCCACTTTCAAAGCCATTGAATATCTCATGGACCGAAAAAACCAGAACACCTTGCTCTGGAAATTTCTTTCATGGTATTCTCCCATACATTGGTGGAAAGAACAGATTCACAGAGAATTATACAGATTCAATGTTTGGAAATTAGATGAAGAAGAGGCAAACAAATTTGTTTCCATCTTCACAATTCACAGGCCTTATTTTAAACATCCCAATGGAAGCATATATACCCAAAATCAAGCTCTATCATATGCAACTTTTCCAAATCTGAAGACATTCATGAAACCTAACAATCCTCCTTTTTGGAAGGAAGAATTGACTATACACCTTCATGAAATAAATGATTTCAAAATAACTCAACAACCAGTCTCATCCAGTTGTAACAAACTCAAAAATCTTGATTTAATATGTTCACCAGACTGGGAAGTTTCTTCAGAAGTTTGGAATGAAGAATTCAAAAGAGTCCATATTCCATCAGAACCTCCAAATAACATTTTTGTTTCTGAATCAAATCTTCTCTGGCAAGATTGGCAACAAGAAGAGAAGAACTTTTCTGGAAAGAAGAAAAGAAACAGAAGGACAAGACAATCTGGCAAGATTCCCAAGACCCCTGGCCACCTTGGCCTTCCAGCTTACGAGATGATCCAAATGAATCAGATACAGAAGGATAAGATCTTATCAGAAAATTATCCAGCAAGACTCAAAGGACAGACAACAAACATTGTAGACATATCCAGCAAAGCTCAAAGGACAAACAAAAAGCACTGTGGATATAAGACAAAATGTCCTTGTCAAATAGTGTTCTTTACTTTATGTCAACTTTATGTCGTTGTCGCATAGTGTTTTCTACTTTATGTCAACTTTATGTCATTGTCAAATAGTGTTTTTAGCTTTATGTCATTGTCAAATAGTATTTTTAGCTTTATGTCACTGTCAAATAGTGTCTGATGTATTATTGCTCTTTTGTCTGTATATGAATCCCTTTGTCTATAAAAGGGAACTCAGAAGGATGTATCAAACAGACAGTTCTTAAGTTTGAATAATATCAGTTTCTCAAACTATGAGTTTCTAAACCTCTCTTCTCTTCTCCTTTCTCTGAAAATTTTAGTTTTGTATGATGTGATTTAGTCAAGAAGGAAGAAGTAATCTCTGGACTAGTTTTAGACATGTGTATGCTCTGCACTTGCCTCTGTTTGAGGACCCTGTGTATCAAAAACATGTCTGAACCGATCCACTTGATCTTTCTTGTTTTATCCGTTATATATGTTATGCATAGAGAATCTGGAGTGTGAAAGTAAGCATGATGCTGAAGTAGTCACACAGAGATATACTATGATAACATGTATAACGGGTAAACCCCCCGAGTGGTATATATATATATATATATATATATATATATATATATATATATATATATATATATATATATATATATATATATATATATATTAAACTTGTAAAAATACATAATTTATAATTTATTTGATACACTTTTTTTAATAGTACAATTGATAATACTTTTATTATTTGGAGGTTGTTGTACTCTACATTCATTCATTGAGAAAAATTGAAACTCAATAAAATTGAATTACAATTCAACACTTCCTCTTAATTCAATTCTCAACATTAAAAACATTTAATTTATCTCTTAAAAAGTTAAATCTTACTCTCTCCTTCATTTGTTGAAAACATTTGCAACTTTGATCATTTTTAGCATTGAGGAGCTTTAACTTTTACCTGTGTCATTGTTTAAGGAACTTAAATGTGTAAATTGCATTAAACATCTACGAAGCTATAAATGTGTTTTCCTTTAGGCAATAACATTGGTCACTGGTAGTACTCTATCTTCTTAGGTAGCATAACCTTTTGCACCATCGCATTATAAAAATACATAGCGTACAAATAACTTAATCCAAAGTTGAAATGTTTGTTGTGTTAAGAGGTTGGTGAAGAAAACATATTTAGATCGTGCTCATAGAGATCTTGATGTTGACTTGTATTTGGAAATGAATCTCTTTGGTCAAATGGAGGCAATTAACATTTTCAGCAACATAAAATAAGCACACATATATATCCAAGTAGTGCGATGTTAGATTATTATATGCGTGTACCGTCTGATCTTATAAGCATGTTATCTCATAATAAGCGCTTTATTAAAAGTAAAGAAAGATTGTATAGCATTGTATTTTCTGATAGCAAAACATTTACGTCTTACATTATTTGTTGTTGAAACGTCTGATCTTATAAGCAAGCATGTTATTTGATAATAAGCGCTCTATTAGAAGTAAAGAAAGATTGTATAGCATTGTATCGTCTGATAGACAAAACATTTACGTCTTACATTATTTGTTGTTGAAACTATTCATCTTACATACGATGCATGATTCATGTTTTATACTTTGTGATTTTCAATACCTAATCAAAATCACAGGATTTTGATTTTTTTTCCTTAACAAATTTGAACCCTAAAAATTTGATTTGTTAAAGGCGATTTTAAGATCAAATAATCTTGTCTATCATACACTTGAAGCATTTTATCTTCTAATATTGAAGTGTATCTTCTCTCAAGTTATTGAGCAAGACTTAGTTAATTAATGTTCATTTCAAGAACAAACAAAACATTTTTTCGTTTTAATCGTTATCTTTCCAACCTCTACTACCATTAGAGCATGATTGTTAGAAAACTTCACCATGATCTTAATTGATTCATTAAGACTTGTGAACCAACTTTTCCTTCTTTTCATATGTGTTGAGTATCTTGTATCAAGATATCAACAATTTTCTTCAACTCCTTTTACTTGAGTAGTGGTCACCATTGAAGCACCTATTCTGAGTCATCATCCACTTCTTATTGAGCCATTTGGACTTCATCTCTTCTTCAATTTGGTTTCCAACAATAGTTGGCAATATGATCCAGTTTGTTACAATTATAACCCTTCACATTTCTAACAAAATTGTGTCCCTTCTTTTGTTGAAAATAAGTTTCCTTCTTGTTATCTTCCTTCACATCCTTTTTGTTCACTTCGTGCCTCCACTTTTCTTTGTTCTTATCTTTCTTCTTGAAAGTTTCTTCTAGATTGGTATGTGCTTGAAGAGTTCGCTCGTTTTTTAGTTCTTCTCCATGTTCAACCAATCTATGTTCATGTGACTTTAAAGAACCATGAAGCTCTTCAGGACTCAATTCTTCAAGATTCTTTTATTCTTCTATATCCACAACTATGTGATCAAATTTCACTAGTAAAGTACGCAATATTTTTCAATCACTTGCAATCCAATTATCTTCTCTCTAGACCATTCGTCATGTTTACCATTGTCTAAACATGGGTATATATTTAACCACTATCTTGGTACTCCATTGAAAAAATTTCATATTGTCATTGTAACGTCTGAAGCTTCACTTTCTTGATCTTTGTGGCACCTCTATAAACCCTTTCAAGAATTTCTTAGACCTCCTTTGATGTCTTTGCTTGCACAATTCTCTCAAAGTTTGTTGCGTCAACATTCTGATGCAAGATGAATAATGTCTCACAATCTTTCTTTTCAATCTCCTTATATGTTGCTTGGTGAATTTTTGTTCCTCCTACACCAATGTATTTGTAACCTTCTTCTACAAGACTGTACAACTCTTTAAACCTCTTAACAACTCGAATTTGTATTTTCCAATTCTCATAGTCTTCATTGTGAGAATTATGAGAATTGAAAAATTAGTAGAAATGGAAGTCATCTTGTTCCTGCAACCTCAACTCCTTCGAACCTTACTCTTAATACCAATTGTTGGATGCACGCATGGAGAAAAAGAGAGACAAAGTAAATTTGTTAAAATACCTAATGCATTTGATGTATCGTCTTCAATAGTCTAATAAACAATACTTTTACTTTTGTGAGACTGATGTACTGTATATTTATAAAGAAAAATTAAAGCTCAATAAAACTAAATCACAATTCAACAATAACTAAAACTAAAAAATCTTGGGATGTTTTTAGAGCAATGATAAATGTCCACTGAGTGAGATGAAAAGAAAAGATAAATAACAAAAATAAAATATAAAATAAGAAAAATAATAAAAATTACTCTTACCTGTAAGTTTGATGTAGTATATATTTATAAAGAAAAATTCAGACCGAATAAAAACTAAATTAAAACTCAAACGAAGAAGTCTTATGATAATTTTTTTATAATAATAAATATTCACTGAGTGACATGGAAAGAAAAGTGAAATAAGAGGAATAAATATATAAAACAAGAAAATGAAATTTAATGAATATGTGGTGAATTAAAAAGTGAGATATAAAACAAAAAAATAAAATAAGGTGGAAGTAAAATAACCAACAAATAAATTTACATTGATATTTTTCTATTATTCATGATCATAGGCAAAACAAAAACTTCAACATGTTAAAGAATGTCGTGTTCCACTTTCTGAGTGCATTAGGATGATCTTTGATTATATTTTGGGTCTCTATATCTTTTGTTTTTTTTTTCTCGATGATAGTAAGATGCTTTCGATTGCATTTACTCTAGGTTTTGTTTTGCTGAAAAACTGTTTTCTTTTATGTAACTTATTTTTACCAAATATTGTATTACTTAATATCTTTTAGTTGTGTTACATAAAATATTTATACAAATTTTATATTAATATAAAATTATTTGATGTCTCTTTTATTTAAATAAATATAAGGTATATTTGTCAAAATATACCAAAATATAAATTATTTATTATACTAATATTGTTATTTAATTTAAAAAAATTGATATAAATAATCATGACTATAAATTATATCTTATCAGATAGATATTTACCTATTATACACATTATATATGTTAGCATGAGACCAATATGGAACCTTTTATGGCTTTATGATTCTCAGCTAGTCATGTTCTAAATTTGTAACGTTAGTTGTTCAAGGTAATGTTTGAGCATGATGTGGGAAGTTTTTCTGTGTTGTATTTGAGTCAACCAGACATTTTAGCAAGAGGCATCTAAATTATAATCTTCCATCCAGCACTTGGTTTGCCTTTTGTAGATTGACATTAGAGAAGAATGTATATCTTCCTGTTCATATATATCATATGGAGTGTTTGATGCCTATTAAACAGACAAGGATATAAAATAATTTATTAAATCAGATATATGGTTTACGGAAAAATGTAGGTTATACATATAATAGCAAACATATTAATTTTAACTCAACTCCTTAAAACTGACTTAGTAAACACAAAAAAGCCTGAGACATAGACTAAGACTAACTTGATCAAGGTATTTGGCGAGATAAGCACAAAAGCTAACATAAACTGAGAGAAGATTGTGCTCTATAGGATTTGTGTCCAAGGTGTTAGCCTTGATGGTGACAACTGCAAGGGTCCGTGGCCACCTTATCAAGCGACCAGAAGACACAGGAGTTGGTGATCAAGGTCACAAATTTGGCTATGCCACAGATGAAACACCTGAGCTTACACCTCTCAGTCATGTCCCAGCCAAACTTGGTGCCCGGCTCATGGAAGTGCGCAAGAATGAGACCTATCCTTGGTTTGAAACCTGATGGAAAAACTCAACTCACTGTTGAGCATGCTGATGATCATGGTCCCAATGCGTGTCCGTATTGTTCTCATACATATCTACCTAACATGATGAAACTGTTACCAATGATGAGATTGTTGCAGACCTGTATTAAGCCTGCTTTTCCTGCCAAGTACTTGGATGAGGAGACAAATTTCCGTCTCAAACCATCTAGTCGTTTTGTGATTGGTGCTCCACGTGGCGATGCAGGTGTCACAGGACGCAAAATCATTGTTGACACATATGGTGGTTGGGGAGCTCATTGTGATGGGGCTTTCTCGTGTACAACCCTACCAAGTGGATAGTACCAGAGCCTATATTGCTAGACAGGCTGCCAAGAGTAATGCGGCCAATGGACTTGCCAGAAGGTGCATTGTGCAGATATCATACGCAATTGGTGTTGCTGAGCCATTATTTATTTGTTGACACTTTTGGCACATGAAAGATTCATGACAAGGACATTTTCAAGCTTGTGAATTAAAACTTTGATTCCAGGCCACGAGCTATCACCATTAATTTGGAGGTGAAAATGGCAGGTTCTTGAAAATTGCTGCTTTTGGCCACAATGGAAGAGATGACCCCGACTTCACATGGGAAGTGGTGGACTAGCTGCTTTCATACCTATCTGTGGTGTTTTTAACTTTACTTTCGTATCTTAAAATGTCATCTCTCATCTCCACCTCAAGTGTTTGTTAGGTCTTTCTCACATGAAAATTACGGTGATTGTATATTTCCAGTTATTAACTAGTATACACATGTGTTACACTGGCTTCATTGTTTCATTCCTTCCCTGGTTTTTAGTCCACCAATAATAACAATAACAAGTTTACAATCCAATGTCTACCTATACTCGATAAAGGGACTACAAGGATCAGGGGATTTTTAAGTAACTATTGTAGTGTGAAACGCAATGATCTAAACGATAAAATAACGAGAAGGTAAAGCAATGAACTGGTTTATTTACTTTTCTACAGAGACAAGGCCAACAAATTTATCAAATAAATCTCTTAAAAAGCTATCAGATTCTGTACATACCCCAGATACTTTGGATTCTTACAAATAACACCCACCTTCATACACAACAATATATATCCATCTAGAACAAATACCTATTCTTCTACAACAAGAAAGGAAAGGAAACACCAAAATTAATATTATCCCCTGCTCAGCCTCTGCCATGCCCATCTCGGGTAGGCAAATCCAAGAATCTAACCAGACAAAAATAAAATAAATCACTCACTTTATACACACCACTGATCCTAAAAAAGAATCTCATTCTCTTAGGTCATCCCTGAAGTTACCTTCCACTTTCTGATCTAGAACCCTGAATGTCACTCCCATCTGTGTCAGAACTATCCTTATGGGATTCAATTTCTGAGTTAACCCCATGACTTCTTCGATGCCTACGGTCCTGAGCATCCAGCCAATGAAATAAATCAAATGTCAGTCTAAAATCTTTTAGTAAAACTAATTGGTAACATATGAATCCATTTATGATCTAGCATGAAACTGAAAGGTTGATGCTGAGTGATGTAGGTCCAACCAGCTTGACTCAAGATTAGCCACAGCCCAAAAAGGCTTTTGAACATCAGGGCATTATAAACAATTAAAGAAAAAAAAAACTTACAAAAAAAGATCATGTTAATGGTGACAGCATAACAAACCTCTCTAGCTAAAGGATACTCCTCTGACTCAAGCATACGCACAACTTGACCCATCTTGGGTCTTTTCTCTGAATCAGGATCTACACATCTCAAAGCAGTTAAGAGCGCCCGTTTCAAAGCCCTGGTAGATGGCTTCACCTCAATGTTTGGGTCTACCACTTCTTCCGATCGTCTGTTTCCAACCATCATCTTCAGCCAATCAACCATATTAACCTTGGCATTGTAATTCATTGTAAACGTCAGTCGAAATTCCTTCATCAGAATTTGTCATAACAAACTGAAGTAGAAAATAAGCAACTAAGAAGAACACAAAGAACATCTGAATTTTGTTGCTGTAAAAAATTAAGCTCAAGATCAGGACAGGTATATTTGCTGCCTTCTGCATAAACTAATCACAGAGAATAAACTAGAATTGTAAATCCCTAGCAACTGTTAATTTTTATTCAGTATTACAACCCTTAATTATATCCCTAACTAACTTCAAATCCCTTTTCCCGAATGGAAGTTCTATATAAACAAGCATCTAAATTCGTCATCACAGTCGTAAACGATACTACAGCAGCAACCGTAATTGTATTCACGTTATAAGTGTAAACAGGAAGAAGAATTAATAAGAAATATAGAATTCATTCATCAATATTACAATAGTCAGGTCCAACGCCAAGTGATAAAAAAGCAATGAAGACATTGTTTCAAAAACTAGATTTAGGAACTGTATTAAAAAGGTTTTTGCAATTATCGAAAATATAGACCAATCTACAATTTTGAAACTTGGGAACCTATTTAATTCCCAAAAATTGTGATGTTTATCAATAGCATCCACAAATAATTATTGCATGTGCCCAGCTGGAGTTCACATGTAGCACAGCTAAAATGGACGTATCAGGCACTCAACTTTATATCCTAAATTTTAGCCAATGGTGTACGATGTTTAGAGCATTTTAAGGCCAGGGATATCCTTATAAAGGGCAGGGTAATAAGTTTGGTGGAGAGGACCAAAAGACCCATAGTTGCGATAGATAACACTGCTCGCATTCTAGAAAATGTTTAATTTTTTCATTGATATTAGCTTACAAAGTCAATATTAACTCCACTAGATGTTTCAAGTTGGGAACTGAATTTTTCACCATATTGACCCATGATTTGTTTTTCTTACAGTATTGGATAGAACAATTATAGAGATATTTCATAAATTAGTAATGCATCAGACCATCAAAACAGAAAAGCGAGACTATGTTATATGGACATTGTAGAACTGAATGGGACCCATTCAGGAATCAGAATAATTGTATCTTGAAGTTGACTGCAATATGGTAGGAGAAATACCTAGCAACATACTGACGCTTGGGTGAGGTGCACATAAAAATTTGCTCAATAATAAAGCAAGAGTTAAAAAGTGAGTGAAGGAGTATGCTGCTAACATTTTTCAGTAAGATGAAGTAAGGTTACGTGTAAAAAAACATACGTTGAGATAATAAGCCCGAACATATCGAAACATGAGCTGCAATTAACAACTAACGTCCAGACAAACACAGATATTTTTTTGGATGAACAAGTCAAACTCAAAAACTAATGCTTTATGATTATTTGGTGAATTTAATGAAGTTTTAACAAGAACACATACTTCAAGATGGATTTTGTTCCAAGATTAAAGATTACTCACTTCCTGTGCTGGGCGCCCATAGTCAACTGGATCTCTTCCAGTAATTGCTTCCAATAGCACAACACCAAAGCTATAAACATCACTTTTTTCATTTAGAAGACCAGTATTTGCATATTCAGGAGCCACATATCTGTCAGTTTTATGGAGCAAAAAAGAAAGAATAAATATAAGGATCCAACTCATCAAATTGAGTGTGGAAAAGGAAATAGTAAAGAGCAAATAAGTACAGACCCAAAGGTTCCCATAACTCGTGTTGCAACATGACTCTTCCCAGAACCCAGTAACTTGGCCAGGCCAAAATCGGAAACCTTGGCATTAAAGTCGTCATCAATTAGTATGTTGCTTGACTTTATATCTCGGTGCACCACCTTTGGCTCAATCGCTTCATGCAAATATGCAAGCCTGAAACAAATATGTTGCTCTAAATTAGGACTGAGTTATAACCGTAAGAACTTTATGAGGACTACAAAAGCATAGACACAGCAACTCACCCCTTAGCTGTGCCAAGGAGAATCTTGATACGTGCTTCCCAGGTAAGATATCCATGATGTCGCATAGCTCCGTGAAGCCATTGCTCTAAGTTTCCGTTACTGACGTATTCATAGACTAACATCCTGAAATATACCCCATACGGGAGAAAATATAACTAACACGACATACTTAAATTGTCATGAATATGCAACTCATAAAAGAAATTTATTGAGATTATGCATGTTGAGACTGCAATGTAATTGACAAGTTGGGTACCTGTGAGTCCCCTCCATGCAGTACCCCAAAAGTCGAACCAAATTTTTATGTCGGACATGGCCAATAGCTTCAACTTCCACTCTAAACTCTTTCTCAGCTTGACCACTGCTGAACACGGGGAAGAAAAGAGAAAGTAGTCAAAGTTTGGTAGAAGTATGAGGATTAAAAACAAAGCAGTTAGTATAAATTCAATGGCTTAGACAATGTGCTGGAACTCACATGTTATTGAGTATCTTTTTAACTGCCACTGGAGTCCCATTGATCAATTGTCCCCGGTAAACAACTCCATAACCACCCTCACCAATTACATTGTCTTTTGAAAATCGGTTTGTGGCAAGTTCGAGATCCCTCAGAGTAAACCAGTGACCCCAACCTAAGTGAGAGAATTCCGGAAGACCAGAGAGAGGTGAAGGAGCTGTTATAGGGTATGAAGAAGATGGCATGTACATTCCAACCGAGCCAGAGCTAATCTCCTCCCCTGATTGTGACCCTCCACCATCTTTCTCTAAGTAATGAAACGAATCAGAGTGACTGCCACTATCCCCATGCTGCTGCTTCTTCTTCCCAACACCTAAATGGAGCATAACTTTGTCTGATTCTTTGTCACTGGATTTATCATGAATTGTCAGAAGTATTCCTTCACGAGGAACAAATCCATTCGCCGGCACTTGCTCAACTCGCACTTCTGTGATTTCCTTTGAGACAGTAGGTATATGACTAACAGAAACCCTATCCCTGGCTTTTCTAGATTTCTTCCTTGATGTAAGGCAAAATGAGAGCACACATAGGATCACAATAATAAACAATCCAACCGCAATTCCAATTATTTCCCAAACCTTAAGATCAAAAACTGGAGTTTTCACGGACAATTCTTCTTTGAGATCTGCACCCATCTCTTATAACCCCTGAGTCCTACAATATACATGTACCAAAAGAAGAAATAAGCTGCATTATAACCCAAAAATGACATCAATATTCAAATTGTTGATGCATTATGTAACTGACACTGAGGAATACGAACAGGTATCTGTGACCACTAGACTACGACGCAAAAAGCAAATAGAATATTCGCCGCACCATAAAACAGCCTTGATTGGTTGATAATACAAAAGCATAAGCATTTCAGAACAACAAGCATTCACAAGCAACAATAAAAAAACAAAGAAAGGAACCCTAAAAGCAAAGACACGGACTTCAAAGCATTACCAATCAACGTGGATTGCGGAGCGAGATTCACAAGGACAAGCACCACAAACCCCAGATCACCACATCTCAAAAAAGGAACACCCAACAGAAAAAGGCCAGATCTTTGACCAAACAGAAGCCGAAAAAGATGACCCAGAAGCGAAAAAGAGATGAAAATTGAAAAGCCTTAGTGGGTTGGGGAAATGTGAGGGAAAATCTAAGCAGTGTTAAGAATGGGAGTGGTGGGTAGGGGTGATAAGAAGAAAGGGTGGAGTTATGAGTGAGAGGGAATAGATGCGTTAGAAGGGATACACATACAGATACATCCAATTGGAAATTTCCAGTGCAGTAAAAGAAAGAGTAGAGAAGAGAACAGAAACATGCAATGCAATTGTGATTGTGATGTATCTCTGAAGTGAGTCCTCTTGCGATGGATTAGATATTCTCATGGCATCGGTTACGAACATAAACATTACTAATTGAATCCACTCTCATCCTTTACATCTTCCATTTTTATTCTCTTTTCATACTTCCATTTGACTCCATGGTTACCTGTTTATTTACTCCCCTTCACTTCCAACTCTGCTGCGTAACCAGACCATTTTATGTCCTTTTTTTTACTAAATTCATTGTCTAACTAAATATTGCATAAAATCATATTATATATGCACAGTATTAAATTATTATTATTATTTTATTATCAAACCCGGTGTTTTAAATGAACATTATGGAAATTTTAATTTAAAATAAACTGGCATAATAATGGTCATTTATGGTATTTTAATTTTAAATAATAATAATCATTATTTTCCTTTAATGAAAGTTAACCAGGATTCGGTCCAAAGAAGAAGAACGATAACCACGATGAAATTAAATTTGAGTCGCTATTTTATCCATTATCCGTGTAAGTTTCTTACTATGATTATATACCCTTCAGTTATTACCGTTGCTACTAACTTATCAAAATAAACTGCAGTATAATTGTCATTTCCTATAAATAGTAATGATGATAAGAATAATATAACAGAAGTATTTATAAACTACTAATATGTTTATCTTGTTATTTTTAATTGTATTTGTTTATGTTATCTAATGTTGTTAGATATTTAATAAAATATTTTTCTATGATTATCTAATCATTAAATTAATAAATTTTTATTCCAATAACAACATAGACATTAAAACAAATAAGTATAAAGTATAAAAAAATTTACATATATCTTAGACTTATCTTATTTAAACTATATAAAAAATTATTATAATTGATAAAATCATATTTTTAATATATAAAAAAATAAATTTTAAATTGCATTATTTATAGACTAAGATGTCTCGATCACTATATCTCATTGACATTCATAAAATGATATATTTTATAAACCTAAATGCTAAACAATTATAAGCAAAGAAAATTTCACAAAAAAAAAGGTATTGATGTAGTAAGGTCACCTTTTTATTAATGTAATTATTTGTTTTATTTGTTTTACATTATATACTTATTATTATAATATTGTGATTGTTTAATGTTGATGAATATATGTGTGGAGGTTGTGAAAAAGTGAATTAATAATATATTTTTGTAAAAATATTGGACTTTAGTCAATTCTCGTGTTTAATGCTCAATGTTCTTGATATAAGAAATGTGTTGGATATCTCACATTATTTATGATAAGACTAATTTCTAGTATATAAGTGGGGGCAAACCTTCTCTTCTTAAATTAATTTTGTAGGGTTTAGTTAAGATTAAACACATTAATATAATATCAAAGTCATTAAGAGTTTATCATAGCCCATTTATGCCTATTGTGCCTCCATTCATACTTAATATCCTCTGTGTGAATGTATGATATCCTTAATATGGGTGGTGTGTTGGAGATCACACCTTACTTAGATATAAAACTAATTTACAATATATAAGTGAAAATAAACCTTTCTTTACTAAAATGATTTTATAACTTAGATTTAAACTCGTTATATATTTATTATTACAACAATGTGATAATTTAGTTTCGATGAAATATATGCGTGTAGAGGTTATAAGACAGTATAAATTGTTATAATTTTGTTTATAGTTTACTCCAGATATTATTCAAATATTAAGTTATAGAACATTAAGAATGAGATATTTAACCATACAAATAACTTTTGTTATATGAATAAATTATATTAAATGTTAAAAAATCAAATAAATATTTCTTTTATATATTCAGAGTAAAGACTATATAAACTCAATAGATATAATTACGAGAAGAAATATTAGAGAGATTCTTAAATCATAAAAATTTTATAAAAAAACATAAAACATCACTTTTAATTAAAAATCTTAAAATAATTAGTTTAAGAGTTTTTATTTTTAGAGTGTTCATCATGCTTATCTTTTGAATTATATGAGTTTAAAAAATACGACAGGTACTGAATTTAATTATTCAAACTAAATATAATTATTAACAAAGTAAATATTGGAATGAGTTTTTTTTCCTTTATCATGAATATTTATCAAGTATTTATCTATTTTTTCCTATGTTTTTCTACATAATTGTTGTTATTTTCTTGCTGGTTTATCCTATTTCTTTATTGTTATTATGTGATGTAATAATTGTTTATTAGCATAAGAATAGAAAATAGTGCGGCTACGAGACCATAATGTACTCAAGAGTAGAGGTTGTTTTGCATAACCATGTTTTAGAAATTTGTGCTCATATATA
>Ga0209700_106441_pt1 | contig 18192 bp, 9 predicted proteins | sample SiratroredBW_FD_187528 | JGI IMG/M metagenome (GOLD analysis project Ga0209700, IMG submission 187528) | Root nodule microbial communities of legume samples collected from California, USA - Siratro red BW (SPAdes) (version 2) | ecosystem: Host-associated > Plants > Roots > Nodule | place: USA...
TTATTATTATTTCAAGAATACTTAAACTGATAAATATATTTTATGTTATTATTGATTTTTATTTCTTTTTATTTTTATCATTATGTTTTAATTTAAAAGATTACCCGGACAAAATCGGGTGTTGACACAACTCAACTAATGCAGCTCTTCTAGATAAACAAAATTAATACAACTAATGCAGCTCTTCTAGATAAATAAAAATAATACAGGAGTGTTAGATTTGGAAAGCTTTCCAAAGTACAAAATTATACTATCCTTCAAATTGATCAATCAGCGTAGCAAACCACCAGAGTTTGAGATACATCGTCCTTTGATTAGAAAATGTCTTCCGTTGATACCAACTTAAATCATACAAGTTTCACATTCCAGTAAGAATCCTTCAGTCGCTGCATTATGCCAACGTTTAAAGCACTAGAATGTGTCTCTTGATAGATACCAGACTTGTCACCTTCACCTGCATCACAAGTATTCAAGCATATATTGTCCTAACCTACTAGCAATACTACCTAGCCACCCTAAGCTCATTCTAACTTTCGAAAGGGATAGTTAACCCAATGAAATAAAGGAGGTTTGTTTCTAGATGCACCTTTTGCAAAACACAGTTTTCCCTCAACTATTGAATACACAGAAAAATAAAAAATAAATTTAAATAACTTTCAAGATTTAGCTTTTGATACTAATTAAAAACACTTTAGGCTAAATTCAAGCGGGAATGAATTGAATAATTAATTTTTTTTGAAATATGATTTAAAATAAAATGGATGAAGTTTTTCAAGAAAATGTCTTTAATTGCAGTTTGTAGGTGCGCACAAGAAAATCAATCAATTTCAAGTTAAAAGGCAATCGATTTAAATTTCACACAATAAGACTTATTAGGAAAAAATAAATCAATTTAATTCAGAATCAATCGATTGAAATAGCTCTCAGAATTTTAATGCAAATTAGAATCACTAACAAGTATTAAACAATCAGTTTGACAGACAACTCAATGAATGTGAAATTTTCAATTTTTTATTTGAAGAAAAATAATTAATTGAAATACAGAGTTAATCAATTGAATTTTCAAAATAAATTGTGAGTGAAATAAATCAATCACATTCACTTGATATCAATGTATACAACTAAAGATACAAATGAAATCAATTGAATTGGAGATAATTATGCATTGAAAACTATATGTGCAGTACCACCTTGATCAAACTTAGTATAAAACCAGATTAAGAATATAATAACAAAGAGTGTAGTTGGAATAATTCAATTGGTTGATTACAAAAGTAAGTGATTGATTTTCACACAAAAATACATATAATGTAGCAAAATTAAATGCTATTCAAGATTGTGGGAAAAAGTGAGCAAACACACATAATTTATACTGATTCACTATTCTTCAAAGGCTACATCTATTCTTCATTGTCAACAAGCAAAGAAAGTTCAGTAATTACATTCAATTATAAACCTATATAATCAAGAACTCTTCATACACCTTATAAGAACCTCACAAACTCGCACCCTGCCACACACACAATGTCAAACAGTTTTACTGTTGACATTGCAACAAAGTTGTAACCCCTTATAAGAACCTCACAAACTCGCACCCTGCCACACACACAATGTCAAACAGTTTTACTGTTGACATTGCAACAAAGTTGTAACCCCTTAGAGGGGTTCAAAAATCAACAAATCGAAAGTAAATTGTACACAAATTCACCCCTACAATAAATTTGAGAGAACACAAACTGAAAAAAGTAATTTGTAGAAGACTTCCCCGATCGTGAATATAACCACTGCAGAATTTTCATAAATTAGTGGAGACATACCAAGAACTCTTTTTCACTCTTCAAGTACAATTCTTGCTCTTTTTTCTATATATATATATTCGAAACAACAATTTTTCTCAATTTTTAATCTCTCTATATTTTGTGAGTCTAAAACGTTAAGAAAAACATGTATTTAAATAGTTCCAAAATAGATTTAAAAATAGTTAGCTATTAAAACTGTTAGGAGAAATCAATCAATTGACCTTTCAAACAGAAATTTTTCTTATTTTTATTGTTCAAAAACATTTTTAAATAAATTTTTTAAGATTTATTGAATCAACCTATGATATATAAACCTTTGCACGTGATTCTATCAACACACGGAAGACTAAGACAAAGCTTCCAAAATATCTTAAACTGTAGTTGTCTTTGAATCTTTGAGTTTGACTACTCTTGATTTCTCTTCCCAAATATAAAATCTACAAGATTTTCAACACCCTCTCCTGTTGTTTATATTTCCTTCTCACATAAACCTTCCAAACCCTCTTAGGATCCTGCTAGACCAAGTTATTTTAGTTCATAAGTCTAAAACAATTAAAGTATATACTCTAGAAATAATGGTATAATTGTTACAAGCGTAATTCTTGTTTTATAATTATGATGTCACAACCATTCACAATATATTTATCATGTGTCTTTTCACATTTGTTTTTGTGTGTAATTTTAATCAGGCTCTTGATCTCAAGGAAGAAGTTGTAACCATGTTAGAAGAACTATTACATAAACAAAGTATGCATGGAGAAAATACTTTAAAGATCGAATCTCATACTAAAGTGTTGGCCTTGATCCGAAAGGATTCAAGATATGAGTCAGTTATTCCTTACAACTTTTGTTTGGAGTTTTGTTGGTGATTAATTTTTTTGAGATACTTGAATTAAAGTTTCGTACGGATGACTTTGGTGTAGGTCTCCATCCTTATCTAGTAAAAACAGAAGTAATTCGTGGTTCAAACATATGGAGAATTTAAAGAGAATCTTCTTCCGTACTAGATGATTTTCCTTTAGATTGACTTCAAGAACGAATCAATAGATATTATAAGTTAGATTTCTCTAACAAGTTTAAACTAATGACTTTTCTTTGTGACGATGCTTTGAAAATTGAATAAGTATTTCAAGTCCACTTAGAAAATATTCTTATTTTGTGTATTATTCTTTTATTTTATTACTTTAACCACTTTATCCTTAGTTTTTTCTTTTCCTTATTTTTGTTGTCTGAAGATGATTTAAAGTGGTTGAAAACTTACTTAATATATCCACCAATTTGAGGAGTTATATTGAGGAGGAAGTTTCAAGGCATGAAAAATATTTCAAAAAAGCAAAACTTAAGGTTGTTGTAGCCAAGGAAAAGGTAATAGTGCCAAGGTATTATGCTTTTTGTATATGGATTATTCTGTTATTACATTGTGTTCATGTGTGTATGTTATCTATAAGTAAAGGGTCTTGAGCAGAAGTTGCGGAATGAAAAGACCAAAGTTGTTCTTTTAGCTCTGTCTCCCTTTCCAATGGAGAGACATGATGCACTTCTTAGAAAGATAAGAAGTGAGGTTGATAAAACACACTAAGATGCTCGAGTTAAAAGGCACAATTGAAAAAGGTATGTCATGATTAATTAATTATGAATTATGTATCATTTATGTTATCTTGCTTAGAGTTCTCACTTCCATTTTCTTAGATCAAAATATTTTGATGTGGTACAACCCATGATTCAAAGTTATCCAATTTGTAAAAAAGTAATCATTAGCACAATATCTTGAAAGAAAAAAAAAATGTTGATTTGTGTTTTATGATCACGCTAGGAGAAAAAAAAAAGAAGCTAATATATATGACAGACATATGTTAGTACATAGGTTTAGTCTTAGATTTTATAATAATTTTTTTGGTGTTATATATTGCTCAATGCTTTATCATTTTATATCTTGTTCCTTTTCTTGCACACCAGCATTAACTTAGACAACATCATGTAATTTCTTAGTTTAAATTCATCCATTTTGTATTTTATTAGACATCTAACTGGTCTTGGTCTAGTAAAGAAATAAATGTTCTTAATTTGGTTAAAACTAAAATAGAATACGTGTAGGTAATTTTGTTTTGTAAATAGATTAATGCTCTTATACTGAGGCTAAAATGGAAAGTACGGTACATATTGTTGTTTTTAATCTTGTATGCTTTAACGTTTCTGCTATTGTAAGGGTTAGCATTTATATTCTAATGTTAAAGAGAAAAGTGGTTTTCATTTTATGAGAATCAAGCCCGAGTTTCTCGACAATAATGGTAAAAGTTTTTCAAAGTTGAAAAGTTAAAAGGATGAATCCGTTGTTCTGTTTCAAGGTAATTCTCAAAATTCACGTGCTTAATTTTTTATAAATGATGATACCATTATTTATTTTTAAGTTGAAATTTTAATAGTGTTAAAGAAATGAGAATATGAAGGATTATCTAAAACAATTGTTAATATCATAGTCAAAATGAAATAGGTAAACTGAATTTAATTCTTTTTAATGTTTTGGAATTATTATTATTTTGAAAAAATGTGAATAGGTAGATTTAAATTAAATCAAAAAATAGAAAATATAATCTATATTTTAAGACATTTTTTCAAAAAGGATTTAAATGTTAGAATCTGTTTGATTATATATGCACTTATATGCATGTTTTTTAATAGAAAATGTGAAACTTATCACTTTTATGAAGTGTATTTTTTTCATACCAAAACTTCATAGATTTCATCTGTATTATCTTATTTATAGTAGCTTAATTATGATTTCTAATCTTTTAAAAATATTGAAGTTGGATTTAAGTGTGAATTTTTTTATTTTAAAAAAATAGAATATACTAAAACAGTTTTTTATTAAAAAAAACTTATTTTAAGACACAATAATTTATTTTTTTATCTATTTATTTATATTTTCTTTCAATTTTATAATTTAAAAGAATAAAAAATTTATTTTCTATACTTTTAATATATTAAAGAAAAAAGATAATAAAGATCCCTTATAAGTAGTCTATTATAATTAAAGAAGAATAAATATAATTCTTCTGACACTAATAATGTTTCTACAAATTTCAGGTAAAAATATGATTGTTGCTCATATCTCTAGAGTTGTTTCTGAGGACGAGAACAATGTGTTGATTAGTTGCCCTTCCAATGATGAGATTAAGAAGGTTATCTTTGCTCTCAACTCTGATAGTGCACCTGGTCCTGATGGCTTTGGATGCTCTTTCTTCGATGGTTGTTGAGACATTGTGGGTTTTAATGTTTCTAATGTTGTAAAAAAATATTTCTCTCATAATTGGATCCTCCAAGAGATGAATGCTAGGTTTCTCTTATCCTTAAAGTTGATGGGACTACTTCTTTAAAATACTTCAGGTAAAGCTATGGCAAATTTCAAGTTTAAAATCATTTAAAAAATCTTAGCTGACAGGTTAACTTCCATTGCTGCAAGGATTGTCTCTCCCAATCAAAATGGTTTAATTATAGGCCGACACATTAAAGATTTTATTGGTATCACTTCAGAAGCCATTAACATGTTTTCTAAGAAAATACCTAATGGTAGTGTGGCTTTCAAGATTGGTATCTCCAAAGCTTTTAATAGTCTCAGTTGCGATTTTCTCGTTCAGGTGTTGAATTAGTTCGGTTTTCAGCATACTTTCTTACATGAATTTTGACTTTCTTTCAGTCTACTAAGCTTTCTATAAGGGTTAATGGTAGTTTGTTCGATTACTTTCCTTGTAGTAGAGGGGTCAAATAGGATGATCCTCTTTCTCCTTTACTTTATTGTATTGCTGAAGAGGTCCTTAGTAGGGGGATAACCAACCTTATTCTAACCAAGCATATTCTTTTGATGGCTAGTCCTAAAGGGTTTTTGTTTCCCCTCACATGTTCTATATGCTGATGACATTTTTATGTTTTGAAGGGCCAACAAATGCTCCCTTTCTAGTCTTATGAAGTTTTTATTCCTATGGCTTAGCTTCGGGTCAATGGATAAACACTTCAAAATGTGATTTCTTCACTGTCAACGATTCCCCTAGTTTTCTTTTTAAGATTAAAGATGCACTTGGTTGTAGTAGAGGCAATATTCCCTTTAATTATCTTAGAGTTCTTATTTTTGTAGGTTCTCCTAAAGCCAAGTTTCTTCAGCCTCTTATGGATAAAGTTAGATCTAAATTGGCCTCTTGGAAAGGGAAATCTCTTAGCATGATGGGGAGAGTGGAGCTTGTTAACTCTGTGATCTATGGTTTTTTATCTTACAACTTTCAACTTTATAAGTGGCCCTCCAACCTTCTTAAGGTTGTTGATAAATGGGTTAGAAACTTTATTTGGACAGGTGATATTAATAAACAGGGTTATGTGACTGTTAATTGGGATACAATTCGTAATCCTAAGTCTGAGGTGGGCTTCAAGTTGTTAATTTTTAACTTGAAAATAAAGCTTATCTTCTAAGGCTTACTTGGGACTTTGCTTACAATTATTTCCTTGGTCTTCTTTAATGAAGGCTCGATTTCTTAAATCTAAATATCAAAGAGTTGGGTGCTTCTTTTTCTCCTCTATATGTCCTGGTATTAATTATTGGTATGATGCCATTTTAGAGCACACTTTTTGGATTGTTGGGAGAGGTGAAAATATTAATTTCTAGAATGATTTATGGTGTTATGAGAAATGCATCTCTCTACTTGCAGGTGTTCCTTATGTCGAAAAGATTAATTTGAAACCTACTGTAGCTCAAAGATGGAAGGAAAGTGGTTATTTGTACCTCTCTCTTTCTTTTTTAAATATTCAAGCTCTACATAATTTATGCTATATTTCTCTGACATCTTGGGAAGATATTCCTAATTGGATGTTGGAAGATTCTGATTCTCTAACCCAAAAGACGATCGAAAGTTTTTTAAGGACTCTAATCCTACTTGTTAATAGGGTAAATGAATTTGGACTAGTTCTATTCCTCCTGTGAAGACTTTAGTGCTTTGGAAGGTTTTACATCAAAGGTTACCTGTATACAAAGATATTCAAATTAGAGGTCTTTCTTTTTATTCTATGTGTTCTCTGTGTAGGAAACAGGAAGAATCTCTTTTTCATTTTTTCTTTGACTGCTTTGTCACCTCCCAGATTTGGAATTATACCAAGCAGGTTTTTCTTCAGTTCTCTCCTCTTTCTATTAATGATATTATTGATTTCTTAATGCTTGCAAGGAGTCTCTTAGTTAATCTTGTCAAGCTGGAAACTGTTACTTACTCTATTTGGATGTTATGGAGGATGAGAAACCATGCTAGGTTTCAAGAAAAGATTTCTATCTGCTCGGCTATCTATACTGTTAAAGGTTTCATCACAATGACGGGTAATTCTTCCAGCAAACACATGAGCAATGACATTGTTGACTTCTCTTGTTTGAAGTTTTTTATACCATCACGTGTTGTCGAAAAGAGACCTCTTCTATTTAGATTATTTGGGAATTCTCTCATGTCAATTGGGTGAAGGTCAACATTGATCGTGCTGCTAGAGGGTATCCCGGTTTTGCAGCATGTGCAGGCATTTTTCATGGTTGCAAGGGTGAATATATAGGTAGTTTATCCTCTTTTCTTGGGGTACAAAAGTCTTTATACACCGAGGTTTATGGGAGTCATTTTTTGCTATTGAGCTTGCTTGGAACAAAGGATTCAAACGTATTTGGCTTGAGCGTGACTATTCTCTACTTTGTCAAGCATTTCGTTTGTTTAATCTCATTCCTTGGTCTTTGAGAGGGAGATGGAGAAAGTTTATAAAGATGTGTAAAGAAATTGAATTCAAAGTTTCTTACATATTCTATGAGGGAAACCATTGTGCTGACAAACTGATTTCGTTAGGTCTCAAAAATAAGTTAGATTTTAAAAGGTATGATGTCTTACCTGCTGTTATTAAATTAGACTTTTTTTCATAATAGGTATCAACTCCCTATGTTTCACTTTGTTTAGCTTGGTTGGGGAGTGTTTGTAATCTTTTCTTGCCATGGGTTTGGCCTAGTGTCCCCATGGTTTTGTATCTTTTCTTTTTCCTATTAATAATATATTTCATGTCATGGTATATGATTGTTGATCTTTGAGGTGTAAGCCTAGTTGAGATGTTAAAGTTCATAGTGATGCCTAACATGAATTCTATACAAAAAAAAGGAAGTCATTACCCATGGTGATCTCTCCAATGTCTAAGTAGAGTTATACTTTGTTGTGGGTGACATCAATTGTCTTGTGATGAAGGCCAGGTGGGTCAAGTTAGACTCGAATCATGGCGCTTAGTAGTGAACGCTCGAACCAACAATTGGTAGAGGGTAATTGCTTTGAAGGAGATTGTTGTAGGTTACACAATTGTCCTGTGGTGTACCCTAGATGAGCCGAGTCACAATCGAAGATTTTGATTTCTAATAAGACAATTGCTGAGTAGAAAATTGTTGTGGATGACATAAATTATCTGTGGTGAAACCCACCTCGATCCAACATATTTGTTATCAGATCTTCTACACTATTCCTCATTCAACTTGTCAGGATTCAATGATCAACTCGCTCGCTAATGAATGATGGTAACAACTGATTAAATTTATATTAAAAATGAATTATATGTCAATAAAAGAAATAACTCTATATGAATGTTTACATGATAAAACATAGATATTGTTGAAATAAATTGCACTATAAATATTTATAAGAAAAAGAGTAATTAAGTGAACCGAGCTTTTCAAAGAAGAAAAGAACATGAGAAAACTATTATAGAAGTTAATGGCACTTCTTACTGGAGAAATGTTGAGATGTAACCATACCGTGTGACTAAGTTATGGAGTATAACTTCTATGTCTATTTGATAAATTTTGCAATTTTTTTTAACAAAGAATATATATAAATGTGGATAAAAAATGTTACTCCAACCTATTTATACAAAAGCATTCAGCACACAAAAAAATTACAGTGTCGGTGCAGTAAGGTGAAACTATAGCAAAATAAAAAGGCCTAAGTTACCCTAAACACAACAAAAACCACAGAACCCCATACATCAATGTAACCCACGCAACACCATCACATAGCCAACAACAGTTTACAATACATATATATGCTAAGAAAGAACACTAAAATGAACTGCACCAGAAAAGAAAAATCTCCTTGAGGACATCGTAACACGGTAAATTATGAGAAAACTAGTTGCTGGTTCTCCAGTATGAAACTTGTACCAGATCTAGCTCTCGCCTTCACAAGTCCCTGCAAAAGTTACATATTATCAAAGCTTATGGAGAATGCTGGAAAGTCCTACATCACCCATTAATGCATTTAATAGTCCATCTCTTCATGATAGATTAGGAGGATAACTTACATTTACATTACAAATGTTTATTTCAATAATACAAATAACTTATATATGAATGTTTACAAGATAATCACATAGCTAACTTTAACACATAGTATTATTTAAAATCTTCTTTATAAAATAATATTTTAGAAAATTATGAAAGTTATCCTAAACACATAATTTCGTTCTTATACAATAAATAAATTTAAATTAAATTTTATTTGCATTGAGGATTATTTTGGGTTTAATTTTTTTAAAGTATGAAGTAGATAAATTATAAGTTATATCTCGTATGGTATTTAGAATGAAAGGATAACTTATAACTAATAATTAAGAGAATTTTAAATAAAAATCAGAAAATATTTACTTGTAGTAGTTAAGATTCATTGAAAAAAAATACAAATTTTAAAGATGAAATAATGTTAGTTGAAATACAAAAATAAATAAAAAAAATTGATCAAAATTTATAAAATACGCATATCACTGTAAATAAGAGTACATTTGAATTGACTTAAAACTAAATATAAATTAATCCTAAATTATAATTTATATTTTAAGATTTTACTTTTAAAGTTTTTTAAATGTTAGAAACCGTTGGTAAATATGCATTGGAAAAAAAAATAAGAAAATAATCTCCTAAATATAATATATTTTTTATACCAAAATTTAATATATTTAATTTGTCCTTTTATTTTGGTTATTATAATTAATATTTATAATTTTAATATTCTAATTTTTATATTTATTATTTTGAAATTAATGTTAAATATTATTATTTTATAATTCTTAATATTTATAACTTTCAACTAGAAACAATAGAGGAAATTCTTTTGTGAATGTGACTTTCACCCATGTCATGCCTTCTCAGTGTCATGAGAACTGTGAACTGTGGTTATCATCCAAGTCACACCAATAATATGCATAATATGCAGCATATTAAAGAAATATCCACAGATGTATGAACAGTGAAAGTTCGTATAGGAGCTAAAGGTCCTGTTTCCGGCAAAGCCTTTTTAAATTTCCAACAAGGTCCAAAGGTCAAGTATTTTGCAATGAGGATTGGAAGAAATCACAAAAATAACTTTTTTTTTTCTTGGTATTTAGTCACCAGTCTTCATGAGAGATTATTTTATTTAAACCGAGTAGGACTATCAATAAGTCAGTTGTTGTCTACTGTGGTTATGTCTAGCTTGGCTAAGATTTTTTATAGAAATTCCATAATATATTTAAATATAAATATTCATAAATTTATATAGTATTTCAAAATAAATTTTTTCAAAAAGAATTTAATAGAAATATTTTGTTATAATTACAAAATAAAATAAAATGAATTTTTTTACCAACTCACTAAGGAGTCACACCACCTACCAAATCGTTGCTCACGTGTAATACACGATCGTAGATCAAAATATAAAACAAACACTACAAAAGAAAGATAAACTAAAGAGTTTAAAAAAATATATTTTTATAAATTAAATTTCTATCTCAACCAAATAACAACAAATCAAGCTTTCATATCTCATATACAAAGACACTAGACTCTCTACTTCAGGAAGACTCATGCATTGAGTTAGAAGAGTCAAGATACCTTCTTAAATAGATCGAATCCTAAAATAATGCACATCCCAATAAACTTCAACATGATATCTCCTTTATTGAATATACTATGTCTTGATCAACATTCCATATCATTCATGTAATTTAATTCAAATTAATTAAATTCACACTTAATAAAGTAAATAATTGTAATATCTATTAAAAATATTCAAACTAGTTTTCCTTACCCGAATTTCACTCTAAGAAATTCTTGATTTATGTACAGATTATTACATACAAATTTTTATCCATAGATAAATTTAACATTACATATAAATTTTACATGTAGATTTATTACATACGAATTTATTACATACAGATCTTACATACGAATTTATTACCTACAGATCCAAATTCGTATGAAATTACATATGAATCTAAATCTGTATGTAATTACATATGGATCCAAATTTGTATGTAATTTTTTACATATTTTACATACGGATTATTGCATATGGATTTTACATACGAATTTAATACATATAGATTTTACATACAGATTCAAATCTGTATATAGTTACCTACGAATTCTTTCGTAAATAATATTAATAATTAATTTTATTAAAATTATAATTACTATTATTAATATTATACTTACTAATATATATGAATAAAGATAATAATAATAAGATTTATAGTAATAATAATAATAATAATAATAATAATAATGAGTATATGATTGTAAAGTTGATGTTGATGTAATGATTGTGATTTTTCTGTATGTATACGAAGGATCTGGATTTGAATTTTTTTTATTATTATTTTAAACTTTTTTTGTTAAAATATATATATATATATATATATATATATATATATATATATATATATATATATATATATATAGTTATTATCTTATTTATTTCTAAAGTAAATTATAAGTTGGTTTTTATTCTGAAACTAATTTTTAAATATTTTCTAAAGTATTATAAAGTGAAATTTGAATTAAACAGTTAATTCGTTTATTTAAAAGCAAATATAAGTTTATATAAAAAGTTCTTTAGGATTTTCGTATTTGGTCCGGAGGATTTTATAGTAAACAGATATTTTCTCTATAAATGAGATGGTAAACCATAAATAACTATATTGTTTGTCGGTCAGCTTATTGGTAAAATTTATATTTTATAATAAATAATTCTCTCTTATAAGGAAAAACAATATATATATATATATATATATATATATATATATATATATATATATATATAAATAAGAATTTTGATTGGTACAACGTTGAATCCGTTTACAAATGGCAAACATGCAGAGGAAATTACATAATGCCAAATTGATTGTCAGATTCGGCGGTCCATGCATGTAAGCAATTGCTGCACTCCTTTTAAGGTGATGCAGTCTGCATTTCATGCATAGAAAGGCTTGCTGGAAACAAAAACGTTTATTGGGTTCTTTATATTAGGACAGAACAGCAGTATCGATGGAGGCATGCATTGGTACGCATTAAAGGACGTAAAACTTTAAACGAAAAGTGGTTTAGATATTCATATTTTGTCTCATCACATCCGAAGAATTAAATTTACTGATTAAATTATAAAAAAAATAAAATTCATAGAAAAATTCAGAATTTAGCTTATTCTATAGTGCGTAAGTATTTACTATCAAATTTAATTCTAAGATGCAATTATTCTTCTATTATATCCTTAAGCTAGAATCTAGCCATATAGTTATACTTCTGACAAACTTATAAGAAACCATTCACATATAAGAAACTAAAACACAGTAATATAACTCTTAAATTCCAATTATTACAAGTAAGTTCATTTCTACAGTCTAAATTAAAGTTGAAATTTGTTTATAACCGAAGTTGAAATTTAAGACAAAATTAACCGAAGTTGAAATTTAAGACAAAATTAACTTCCTTGTTCCAAATTTTCCTTTCCATTATTTTCTTCAGCAACTAGCACCTTTTAATAAAAGCAAGATTATCCCATATAAGTTACACGTACCTTAAATGTAAAATTCATTAAATTAAAGATTAAATATAAATTTGATTTAATGGTCATTTTTAATTTAATTCACACATTTATTAGTTATATAAAATACTATTAGCAATATGAACTAAGTTCAGTGATATGACTTGAATTTTCGAAGATTTTTCAAGCAAATAAGTTATCTTAATCAACTTTTTTCTGGTGCTTTTAATTTAAATAGAGGAGTAAAAAGTTAATGAAGATTAATTTTTATGTGTTTTGTATGTTTTTATGTGCTTATCTATATTTTGTATAAAGGTTGATGTAACTATTTCTTATTTAGTTTTATTTACAATAACTGATAAAAAAATAAAAATTAAAATGCAATTCAAATGAAGATAAGAGAGTTATATTTAATTGTTTAATAAGTGGTTAATTAAGGATAACTTCTAAATAATAAGTACACCTCTAAATGATTTACCATGTTTATATAAGTGGTTTGTCATGTTTATATAAATAGTTAACTGAGTATGACATCTGAATAAATAAGTACATGTCTAAGTGGTTTACCATGTTCATATAATTGGTTTGTCATGTTTATATAAGTGGTTAATAAGTATGACATCTAAATAAATAGGTACATGTCTAAGTGGTTTACCATGTTCAGATAAGTGGTTAGTCATGTTTATATACATATGAAGAAATACGTCTAAGTGGTTTACCATGTTTAAATAAGTGGTTTGTCATGAAAAACTCAACAAGAAATATGGATAGATCTGTTGGCTTAAGTGGTTAGCTCAGTAATAGTTTCGCATACATGGGTTGTAATTTTATATTTGATGAAATTATCCTTCTCTATACAACAAAAGCAAACACATTTTCTCTTTTGTTGCTGAAACCCATATGACACGTAAGAGTGTCAAATGGGATTACATAAATAGTGGTGTCAAAGTATCGTTTTTCTATTACGAATACGCTAAGATAATCAATACTACTATCTAGCAAAGAATTATTTTTTTTAAATAATCTTAATCTAATTATATATTGGTGAGTCCACATGAGGAAGTTTAATGTTGTAGTCTCCAAAAATAGATAAAGCAAATGTTTATGCATTTGAGATGCGTCTATTGTATCTTACAGTCAAATTTGGATTTATTAAAAGTCTCGAAAGTATATTTATTACTATACGCTAAGATAATCTGGCAAACACTAAGATTATTACTTTTCTAGCAAAGAATTTTTTTTTTATGTTGTGGTCACCAAGAACATAGATAAAGCAAATGTTTTGCATTAAAGAACAGCGGGTGAGCATCTCAATATTAAAATTAATACGTTGATGATAATTTCTCAACATTTTAAACCATTGATGAATGACACATATTTCAATATTTTCTTATAAGACAAATTTTGCTTACAGAGCTACAATCAAATTTGACATTTATGTCTAAGACCTTAGAAGTTCCCATCCACCAAGCATTAGAGCATTGGTATGAGACAATAACTGTCAAAATTGTTATTTTTAACAAACTTTACCTTATTCTTTTCCACCACACATTACTTTTCTCTTTCTTAGACAATCATATTTCGAAGGTGAAAATCTATATATGTTGGCTTAATTGAATTAATATTGTATGTCCAACGATTCACTCGAAGAACTGTGTTTGCAGATATAGAAACTTGAAAAATAAGCTTGGTATATAAGATTTGATGTTTTAAGTAACATATTTTAAGTGTTAAAAGACTTTGATCATTCAATTATCTTGAATTTTAACGCTAATTTGGATGCTTTTGTATTATAAGTGATTTTTTTTTTCTTTCTCTGAGTTAGATTAAGTACGGGTTCATCGGAAACTGTTTTAAGTTTTTGTTTAAAATGTTAAGTTTTATTATTTATAAAAATATGCTTAAATTTAGTTGGATTGAAAAAAAAAAACATTTTAAACCCTGAATATCATTCAATGTAATTTGTATGACACGTATGCTGAAATTATATAGCCTAGAGAATGTAATTTGTATGATACATACGGTAAAATTATATACCATAAACAATGTAATTATACCTATATAATTAAATTCAGGAATGTAGTAATTTAAAATTATATCTATAAACGTTAGTTAGGATGAATAAGTTTCAACGTAAATAATCATTTAATTTGAGTCAGATACCACCATTTATATCCATAAGGAAAAATATTCTGCTACATATGATTTAAATTCGTATTTTGTGAAAATAGTTAGATATAATGTGAAATCAAAAATATTTTAATTAATATGAAGCAAAATAGAATAATGATGTTAGGAACACATCATTTAACATAATATATATATATATATATATATATATATATATATATATATATATATATATATATATATATAAAGTGACAATTGTCATCTTCCTTTGTTTGAATATTTTAAAAAACTGATGCGTTGATTATGCGACATTTTCTTTATTTTATGTTTACTATTTCTCTTTCAGTGTATATCCTTCTTATGATAATATTCTTATTTATAGTATAAATTATAATCATTATACTTTTTTTTCAATTTGAATTCTAGTTCTATATTATGATTCTAATTGAATTAAGATTTTAATAGTTAATTTGTAAGAAATAAGTTCTTCAGACAATTTCTAAAAACATAATTTTATAAATTACACTTAGAAGAAAATGGAGTAGAAATCAAAGACATGCATTAGTGGATTCTTTAAATTTTACTTTTTCTGACCTTAAACATTTAAATGACGAAACAACGTTATCCATTCAGACGAATTAACAAAACTATCCTGATGTGAAATGGAAGTTGCAGTCAAAATAACATCGCTCATTGACAAAACTATTCCAATGAGTTAGTTCCCACCGGTTTCAAATTATCATGTCTCATGCTTAAATTGAGTTAAAGTTAATCTTGAATGCAAGTTTCTTTGTGCGTTATATTGTCATGTAGTGCACGAATAATTTGAAGTTTCACCTCTCGTAAGCAGTGATGCTAACCGTTGTATGAAATCATCCATTACGTAAGCTCTATCCTACTGAAATTGTCTTCACGTCTTTATATAAACTCACACAATTGTCCATGAATTGTTGCACTCTCTTTTAAGGTTTAGGATTTATATAAACACGGTGCAGTCAAGAACAAAATATTATCATCCGTGGATGCCTTATATTATGACAGATCAAAGACATGCATTAATCGACACAAAACACGTTGCAAACAGCAGAAGCATTATCCGTGAATTCCCTATACTAAGTCAGATCAATCCATGCATTAAACGACATAAAATTTCCCTATGCTATGTAGTAATTGCTCATTAAGCACCATTCTCTATGCATTGAGATAAGTTTCACGCATGCATCTGTACCTATCTTCCTCCTCTTCTCTGACCTAAATCTCAAACGCTTTATTGTCTTTTTCTACCTTCTTCAAAATTAAAATCTCGTTTTTTCACACAACAGCCGGCCAACACCTCTCTCATTTAAACTTCTTCACTGCTTAAATAACAAAATAACCCTTGTCAATTTTAAATTATACTTTTTCTGCCTTAAACATTTAAATGATGAAACAACCCTTTTCAATTCAGATGAATTGACAAAACCATCCTGATCTAATGAGTTACATCCAATTTAAAATAACATTTCTTATAGACAAAACTATCCCAATGAGTTATTTCCCACCAGTTTCAAAGTATCATCTGTCATGGTTAAATTGAGGTAAAGTTAATCTTGATCGCAAGTTTCTTTATAGGTTATATATTGCGGTAGTGTTGTCATGTAGTGCAAGAGTAATTTGACGTTGACCTCTCGTAAGCAGTGAGAGCTGAGAGCTAACCCTTGTATGAAATCATCCATTACGTAAGCTCTATCCTACTGAATTTCTCTTCACGCCCTTCTCACGTCTTTATATAAACTCACACAAACACCAATCTGCCAAACACTGTCTTAACACCTTCAACAACCATGGTCACTCTTTTTTACTTCTTTTTCACCTTCATCGTTCTTCTCCTCTCTGTGAACTTCTTGTTCAAAACAAGAAGGTTCTGGAACCTTCCTCCAGGGCCATTCTCGTTCCCCATAATCGGAAACCTCCACCAGCTGAAGCAACCGCTCCATCACACGTTCCACGCCCTTTCGCAGAAATACGGCAAAGTCTTCTCTCTCTGGTTCGGTTCGCGCTTCGTCGTTGTCGTTTCGTCGGCAGAGGCAGTGCAGGAATGCTTCACCAAAAACGACATCATCTTGGCGAACCGGCCTCGCTTCCTCTTCGGCAAGTACATCGCCTACAACTGCACCACTGTCGCCACGACTTCCTACGGCGACCACTGGCGCAACCTCCGCCGCATAATTTCGCTCGAGGTTCTCTCAACGCACCGTTTGAGCTCCTTCTCAGAAATCCGAAAGGACGAGATCACGAGGCTCGTGCGTAAGCTCGCTCACGTCTCGCGCAACGGCTTCACCAAAGTTGAACTGAAATCCAGGTGAATTTGGTTTGGTTAGTAGAATTAAATTAGGTAGAAATTGTTGAAAGAGTAGATAGAGAGTTTTGATTACACTTCATATTTTTCTAATAGTGCTATTTTCTATAATTTTTGCAAGGTTTTCGGAAATGACTTTTAACATTATAATGAGGATGGTGTCGGGAAAGAGATATTACGGTGAAGATTGTGACGTGAGTGATGCAGAAGAAGCAACTCAATTTCGAGAGATTATTAAAGAGTTGGTGTCTTTTGGAGGGGCAAGTAACCCTGGAGACTTCTTGCCTTTCCTGAGGTTGTTTGATTATAATGATTTGGAGAAGAAGTTGAAGAGGATTGGTAAGAGGACTGATGCATTCATGCAGGGACTCATTGATGAACATCGTAGAAAAAAAGGGAGCGCCAATACTATGATAGACCATCTTTTAACACAACAACAGTCACAACCTGAATACTATACCGACGAAATCATCAAAGGACTTGCCCTGGTAATTTCTTAATACTATGTATCATTTGGGGTTGTTTAAAAGAGTGAAAAGAAGTAAATTACTATTGAAAATCACGTAATGTAAATGCCTAACAAGTATATTAAATATTGGGGTGGTTGTTGGTATCTTGATAAGTCAGTCTTCTAGCTTTCATGAATAACTATGGTGATTTAGGGGCCACACTTATTTGAGATTGGGATTCGGTAATATTGTGAAAATGTTTGAAACAAAAAATTGACAGAAAAATAATACATGGATGATTAAAGATGACAGTTGTGCATGTGGTCTGACCTGAATGTTGACTTGTGAGCATCCATTTGTCTTTAAAACGGTAGAAACCAAAACTTAGGAAAAGTAATTGTTACACCCATGTACTTTGTATTTAATACCACCTCCTTTTTCAAAATTTGTGAAATGAAATGTTAGTATACTTCAAATGATTAAAAAATAAACGTGATTAAAGATAATTTAAAAAATTCAATTTTCTTAAATGAAATTAAAAAATTAAACAAAATTAATTAACATTTTTAATTAAATTGAAATCAACTGTTTTTTTTTTTTTTTTATTTAAGTTTTGCAAGAAAAATAAAAACATT
>Ga0209700_106442_pt1 | contig 18190 bp, 25 predicted proteins | sample SiratroredBW_FD_187528 | JGI IMG/M metagenome (GOLD analysis project Ga0209700, IMG submission 187528) | Root nodule microbial communities of legume samples collected from California, USA - Siratro red BW (SPAdes) (version 2) | ecosystem: Host-associated > Plants > Roots > Nodule | place: USA...
TATATGCAAAAATAGAAATTCTTGGTATAGGGGTAGTTTCGGAATTTAGAGAAGTGTAGGTGCAGTTACTAATTACTGGGGGTGTAGGAAGTAAACCCAACTCAGCTACTGGCAGGGGTATTTTGGTGATTGACGAGAACTAGGAGTGCAAGCTCAGACACAGGGGGTATGGAAAGCAACCCCACTAACCTATTAGGGTTAGTGGCGCACACGTGGCAAGGTAGGTTCTGTTTTTGTTTTGGAGACAAGGGGAGGCATGGCAAGTGGTGTTGGCGGCGACAGTGGCGGATGGTGACGACGAGCGTCGTCGACAGCGGCTGCGACGACCAGTGACGACGGCGGCGGCGAAAAGGTTGGGGAGATCTGAGGCATGACTTTGGTGGAAGGAATGGCTTGTGCCTGGGGGGCACGAGCATTGGCAACACTGGTGCGGTGGCTTGCTCGACTGCGTAAGCTGTGGCAACCACTATCATGGCCGAGAGTGGTTGTTTGGAGTGTAGTGACGCTAATAGGTGGTGATGGTGGGCTAGTGTGGAGCGAGGCAACGATGGTGATTGCACGGTGGTTTGGAGGTGATGACAGGGGGAGATGTCGTGGTTAAGGGAGTGAGAAAGGTGGTGAGGCATGGTTGTTCTGCCGGTCTTGGTGGAGGTAGGGTGAGAACGAGAGAGGAGAAGAAAGTGATGGGAAGAAGGTGGTTGTTGGGTGCGGTGCATGCCAAGGAGAGGTATTACAATGGCTAAAATGGAGGTTGGCTTGGTGTATGATTTTAAGAGAAAGGTGGCATGGAAGAGTTATAGGGGAGGTAGCTATGGAGGCACGCAGGTTCGTGGTGGTGGTTGTAAAACCGTGGCAGCATCATGGTGATTGGTTGGGGGGTGATGTTGATGGTTGTTGGTGACTTGGTGAAGAGAGGTGGAGAAATGCAGGGTACGATTTGCAGGGAGACAAGTGGTGGTGGCTCCTTAGGGTTAGTTGCTATGTGGAATCTGGAGGTGCGTAAGGACATGGTGCTTGCATGGTGGCATTTATTGTGGAGGTGAAGGTGTAGGGGGCTGTGATATCAAAGTTGAAGCAGCTGTTGTAGATCGAGGGCATAGACACTGGTTCTATCATGTTGTGGAGAAGATATATGATTGGGATACATGGTTTGGTGTTTAGTGAAAACTCCGTTGAGGGCCACGACAGTGAGAGACAATGAGGAGATGAGGGAAAAGGATGACACGAGGCCAGGGAGAAGGAGGTTGGGGGTTGGTGTGACTAAGGTTAGAGGACATGGTGGTTGGAAGGCGCATGGTCGTTTATTGGTGAAGGCAGCGTTTACGGAGGCTTTCGGCAGCGTGGAGGCTCGATAGAGGGATGGAGAGGCGTTCAATGGTGATGGTTGTGAGGGAAGGAAGAAGTTGAGGGGGTAGGTGGCTCCTTCGGGTTGGTTGCTACGTGGAATGAGCAAGCGTTGACGTGAGTTCGTGGAAGGTTTTGGAGTTTCTATGGTGGCTCGGTTTGGTGCGTGGGGCTGGTTTGAAGGTGATTGCTAGGAGGGGCATGACGCATGGTGTGAAGTGCAATGGTGTAGTTTGGAGGTCCATAGTGGATGTTGGTGCATGGCTGGTGGAGGCGAAGGTTCATGGTGTGGCTTTTGGGTTGAGATGATGACGTTAGTGACACAAGCACGATCCTTGGTGGCTTCTTGCGGTTTACAGGTGCAAGATCATAGTTAACGTGATGAGATGGCATGGAGAATGGTTGCTGGCATTGCTGGTAGAAACGAGCAAGAGGTGATGGCGGACTTCATGACTGAGAGGCGGTCCGAGAGTTCCATGGGCATAGCCATGGTGGTGAGAAAGTCCACAACCTTGACAATGGTCTCGTGGAGGGAGTCAGAGGCGACATTTTGGTGGCATGGTAGTGCAGGGAGGTGGTAGCCAGGGTGGAGGATGACTTCGGCGTGGAAGATCTGTGGTGGTGGCTGTGGTTTCGTGGTGGAGGTGTGTTGATGAGGGAATGAGTGTGATAATGGTATGGTGGGTTAGTTTACAACGTTTGGTTTGGCTGTTGGTGGGAGGATTGGTCAAGAATGGTGACATTTTTGGCATCCACGTGTTTGACAATACCCAGAGTGGTGAAACCCGTGCCACCACCAGTGGAGGCGCAAAGGAATTCTTTTGTTATTTTGATTTGCGGGATATAAAACCGTGTTAGGAAGCAAGGTGCAAGTTGGGTGTGTAGATCAGGGATGGGTGCGCCAGTGGTGAATTAGCAAAATGTAAGTTTATGGAGGAGTGACGAGAGGAAGTGGGAGCATGGTGCATGGTGGCCGTTTTGTTTGTTTTTTTTATGCAATGAATAAATGATTGTACCGAGAAACTCAAAAAATTAGCAAAATAATAACATACCTGAAGTCTGTCTTTTCTTCTGTGTTTTCTTCGTTCTTCCTTCTCAATGCTCTGTTCTTTCTCTCCTTTTCCCTTCTCCGTATCAGTTTTCCTTTTCTCCCCCAAAAATCCCCCAAAAATGATTTTTTTCCCATATATATCTTTTTATTTTTTTTGTTATTATTTTCAAATCTAAGTGGTTATTATTATTATTATTTTTATTTTTTTTCTAAGTGGTTCAGAGCAGTTAACAAATCTTTGACTCATTCTCTCTGTTATTATTTCCTTTAAACATTTTTTTAAATTAATATTAAAATGAATCTAGTCAGTAATGAGACTTAAAACATTTTTCAAAGGTAAAAGTCTATTTTTTATTATTAATTTATTTTTATTTAAGTGGAGAACATGGGTTGTTACCTGAACAGTTTAACAATTGTTATTTAAAATATTTATTTATTATTTTTTTAAAACAATACGTGAAATTAAAGAGTGAGAACATGAGAGTTTACTACCATTGACTCATTCTTTTTATTAATTTTATTATTATTATTTTTTATTTCTTTATTTTGAACGTGCAAATCAAGTAAACAGTTGGAAAGCAGTCTCCTTTTCGTTTTTTTTTGTTTTTATTATTTATTCTTTTTTTGTTATTTGTTTATTTTTATTTAATTTTTATTATTTAATCATTAATTATTTAATATTTATTATTATTATTTTCGTTTTTTTTTATTATTTTAATTATATATATATTTTTTAATCATTATCTTTTAATTAATGAAAAAAATCAATATTTTAATAATTATTATTATTGTTTTAAGAAAACTTAAACTATTAAATTATTATTATTTAAAATACTACCCGGACAAAATCGGGTGTTGACAAAGTTGTTAACATTAGAATAGAGGCATTGTATTGAAGGTACACCCTTCGGTTGGTTTACTGTATTGTCTGATGAAGTTAGAATTAGTAGGATTCTGTTGAGAGAAATGTGTAAAAGATGGGTATAGAAAAGAGGTGGATTTATGATTGGGTGTGTGTTTATGTCATTTACTTTGTTAGATGTTTGTGTAGCATTAGGTCTCAGAGTTTGTGGGCTAGATGTAGATTTAAAATGTGAAAATGTTGATAGTGAGTGTAGGAGTTTATTTGCTGGTGGAATAGTTAAAGTTAACATGGTTTATGATCAACTTGTTAGATGTGAGACTGATGGTAGGCCTGAGGATTTTTGTAAGTTATATATTTTGTTAGGTTTATCTAAATTCTTGTTTCCCAATAGAATAGAAAATGTGTATTCAAGTCTGTTTCAGCTTGTAGATAATTTAGTTGAGCTTTCTAGTTTTAATTGGGGGGCAGCTGTTTATACATATTTGGTGAACATGTATAAGCAGACCATTAGTGTTGTTAGTGTCGTTAGTCTATAAACAAACCATATATAAATAAAAGCTATAGGTCATTAGTGTCGTCAGTTGGGGGATATGACAAAAAGAAATTTATTGAGAGAGATGTACGTAACTACTTTGGTCAACAGCGCAGGGCATTGTGTAACCATGGTTATGCTAAGGCCTTGCTAACCCATTTTTCACGCGTGTCCCAGTTGAATAAAGATTTTTATTTTGAGATAGACATTGATGGCGATAGCCAGATTCGCAATGTCTTCTAGGCCGATGCACGAACTAGGGCTGCATGCAAATATTTTGGAGATGTGATTTCTTTCGACACAACCTATCTTACCAATAAATATGACATGCCATTTGCACCATTTGTGGGTGTGAATCATCACGGACACTCAATTTTGTTAGGGTGTGGGTTGTTGTCATTTGAGGACACAAGTTCCTTTATTTGGTTGTCTGAATGTTGGCTTCGATGTATGTCCAATAAACCACCAGAAGGCATCGTGACTGATCAATGCAGTTTTTTATACATATTTGGTGAACATGTATAAACAGACCATTAGTGTTGTTAGTGTCGTTAGTGTATAAACAAACCATATATAAATAAGAGCTATAGGTCATTAGTGTCGTCAGTTGGGGGATATGACAAAAAGGAATTTACTGAGAGAGATGTACGTAACTACGTTGGTCAACAACGCAGGGCATTGTGTAAGCATGGTTATGCTAAGGCCTTGCTAACCCATTTTTCATGCATGTCCCAGTTGAATAAAGATTTTTATTTTGAGATAGACATTGATGACAATAGCCGAATTCGCAATGTCTTCTAGGCCGATGCACGAACTAGGGCTGCATGCAAATATTTTGGAGATGTTATTTCTTTCGACACAACCTATCTTACCAATAAATATGACATGTCATTTACACCATTTGTGGGTGTGAATCATCACGGGCACTCAATTTTTTTAGGGTGTGGGTTGTTGTCGTATGAGGACACAAGTTCCTTTATTTGGTAGTTTGAATGCTGGCTTCGATGTATGTCCAATAAACCACCAGAAGGCATCGTGACTGATCAATGCAGCTGTTTATACATATTTGGTAAACATGTATAAACAGACCATTAGTGTTGTTAGTGTATAAACAACCCATATATAAATAAGAGCTATAGGTCATTATGTGGTCAGCTGGGGGATATGACAAAAAGGAATTTACTGAGAGAGAGTAACTATGTTGGTCAACAACATACGGCATTGTGTAAGCATGGTTATGCTAAGGCCTTGCTAACCCATTTCACGCATGTCCTAGTTGAATAAAGATTTTTATTTTGAGATAGACATTGATGACGATAGCCGGATTCGCAATGTCTTCTGGGCCGATGCACGAACTAGGGCTGCATGCAAATATTTTGGAGATGTGATTTCTTTCGACACAACCTATCTTACCAATAAATATGAAATGCCATTTGCACCATTTGTGGGTGTGAATCATCACGGGCACTCAATTTTGTTAGGGTGTGGGTTGTTGTTGTTTGAGGACAGAAGTTCCTTTATTTGGTTGTTTGAATGCTGGCTTCGATGTATGTCTAATAAACCACCAGAAGGGATCGTGACTAATCAATGCAAAGCGATACAGAATGCAATACAATGTGTATTTCCAAATACAAGACATAGGTGGTGCTTGTGGCACATCATGAAAAAGATACCGAAAAAGCTACAACGGTTCGGACAGTACAAGGATATCAAACACATGATGAAGATCGTGGTATATGAGTTTTCGACTGTTACTGAATTTGAAAGGGAGTGGGATGGATTTGTAACCAAATATGAATTGGGTGGTCATAAGTGGTTGACAAATTTATACGAAGAACGACATCGGTGGGTTCCTTGTTATTTGAAGCAACATTTTTGAGCTGGAATGTCAACTACACAAACGAGTGAAAGCATGAACACCTTTTTTTATGGTTATATCAACTCCAACATTATACTCTAGCAGTTTGTTCATCAATATGACAATGCCTTGCAACACAAGGCAAAAAAAGAGTATGAAGTTGACTTCGCATCCATGAGTAAGGTTATTCCTTGCGGATCTCAATCCCTACTCGAAAGACAATTCCAAATTGAATACACACATGCTAAGTTCCAAGAAATCCAAATGGAATTTAGGGTGAAAATGAATTGTGTTGTTGACAAAGTATTTGTGGAGGGTCCTGCATGTAGGTATGATATTGTCGAGGAGACATGGGAAGCCAGAACACAAAATTTACATTGTAGGCTTCAATCGAGCAAACATGAACATTAACTGCAGCTGTTTGCTATTTGAGTTTAGGGGAATTGTTTGTCGCCACTCACTACTCGTATTTGCACAAGGAGGGTTACTAAAGCTCCAAATAAGTATATACTATCTTGGTGGAGCAAAAATGCGCGCAGGAAACACGCGTACATTAGAGCATCATATGGTTCAAAAGTCAAAGAGCCACATATTGAACGATATGATGGATTATGTAAGAGGTTTTTATGAAATAGCATAATATGCTTGTGAGTCGGAAAAGACAACAGAGTTGCTATATCAACATTTGAATGCCTATGACTGTACTAAGACACGTAGGGAAACCAGTTCCACAGAGAAGAAGAAAACGATGGATAGAGTTTTGTGTGAAGATGACCCAAGCCCCAGCTCACCCGTGCCAAACACTGTTGATGTGGATAGTTCAATCCACAGTCCTAATGTTGTTAATCGAAAAGGCAGGCTAAGCTCTTCAAGATTGAAGTCAAGGTCTGAGATATTTGCAAAACGAAACAGGCAACTCATGCTAAAACCGTACAGACAACACCTGGACATGTTACATACTTAGATGTCAATGTTGGTAATGAAAATCAATTCAACACAACAATGTCTTCATATAATGGCAGCCAACCAGCTAGAAAATGTTTTTAAGTGATTGTTTTTATGTTTGTTAAGTTATCTCCTATTGACTGTGATGCCCTCTAACTTATTTTCTGTCTAAAACAGGTCTCACCTGTGGCTGGAGTGGGTTTTATGTCACTACTGAACTCAGTATACACAAACGCTCATAACGGAGGGAGTTGACATGTGTTAAATTGTAATGGAGTTTCCCTTTTATTTTGATTTGATGTAACAGACTTAGGTTTCTGAGCTACCACTTGATGTATTGGCCTAACTTTCTTAGTAATTGTTAAATGTATTATTTAAACTTTATAAAACAGATTATGTTATGTGCAATTTTTCAGACTTGAAATCTGAAACTGGTATTCATTTAAGTGTTAAATTATTCAGACTTCCATCCCTGTGTATTTAAGTGATAAATTCATGATTACTTTTTCTACATTAATCACACAGACCAAAGGAAATAGTTATTCATCATAAAACACCTTGCCAATGTCATGCATTAATGTCATGCAGTGTGACACTTAATACTCCTGTGACAGTTATTCATCATAAAACACTCTGCCAATGCCTTAACTAAAGAATCAAAAAGTTCCCATCTCCAATTGCCAACACAGGACATACTATCTGCATAACCCTGCCCAGTTAAGTGTGTAATTTATCACTACTCGCTAACCATTACTTGTGAGCACAAAGGAAATAGTTAAAATGTCATGCAGTGTGACACTTAAGACTTCTGTCACAGTTATTCATCATAAAACACCCTGCCAATATCTTAACTAAGGAATCAGACAGTTCCCATCTCCAATTGCCAGCATTGGACATACTATCTGCATAACCCTGCCCAGTTAAGTGTGTAATTTATCATTATTTGCTGACCATTACTCGCGAGCACAAAGGAAATAGTTAAAATGTCTTGCAGTGTGACACTTAAGACTCTTGTCACAGTTATTCATCATAAAATACCCTGCTAATGCCTTAACTAAGGAATAAAAAAGTTCCCATCTCCAATTACTAGCACTGCACATACTATCTACATGTAATTTATCATTACTTGTTGACCATTACTCACGAGCACAAAGGAAATAGTTAAAATGTCATGCAGTGTGACACTTAAGACTCCTGTCACAGTTATTCATCATAAAACACCCTGTCAATGCCTTAACCAAGGAATCAAAAAGTTCACATCTCCAATTGTCAGCACTGGACATACTATCTGCATAACCCTGCCCAGTTAAGTGTGCAATTTATCATTACTTGCTGACCATTAGTCGCGAGCACAAAGGAAATAGTTAAAATGTCATGCAGTGTAACACTTAAGACTCCTGTCACAGTTATTCATCATAAAACACCCTGCCAATGTCTTAACTAAGGAATCAAACAATTCCCATCTCCAATTGCTAGCACTGGACATATTATCTGCATAACCCTGCCCAGTTAAGTGTGTAATTTATCATTACTTGCTGACCATTACTCGCGAGCACCAACGAAGACAACAATTTAGTAACAAATTGCGCCACCATTTATAATTTCACAGAAAATATCAACTCATTCATTGCTAGAAATAATTGTACACAAAGTTCAACACAGTAAAACTTTGAACCAAGTACAGATTACAATTTATAAACTGAACTTCATAATGTTCTACACAATGTACAAACTTATTAAAAAATCGACTAAAGTCGTCATCACAGCTCATATAAGCTTAAAAGCCTCCAAGACAGTTTGTCGACGAACATTGTTATCGTGAAGGATCCATTGACAAACAAGATCTTGTCGATATTTTTGAAGTTCTTTCTGCACAAAAAAAATTACCATAATACATTAAGTCAAATAATGAAAAATATTAAAAAATCATAGTCCAAACAGAAAACACATGTAAACTTAAAAAATTAGATAGTGACCATGGTGAATTTTGGCATGGTCTTCCCATTAAATCGATATTTCATACATTTAATCACAATCAACCTACAATCATGGCTGCACATCCTCAACAATTAGTCCAAAGTAGAACACATATAATAGCCTATATTTAACAAACATGAATACTCACAGATTTAGTTGACGAGGGACATCTTCATTCACGACCGTGATTGGAGGACCTGGACGACCTTCCTCCAGCAAGCACAACAGATGGTGGAGTCGACTTGCCTACAAACGTAAATTCATTCAGAAAATCGTATATATAAAATCAATATTTAACATGTACAATTACCACTGCATTGTCCACTAGCGCACGGGATCCATCATGATCACTGATAGAATCAATTACAAATAGTTCTCTAGTCGTAGACTTTAGCATATAGCACCACCAGTGCCCATTATAAAGTGCTGGAAAAATACCTACAATCCGAACAAGACAATGTCATTATCACAACAATTGCGTGTAATAAACTTGTTTTAAATATAATGGGATACGAACTTACAAATTCACAACCCAAAACGAGTTCCAACTCCAATGAATGATAAGCAAAACATAGTTTGTAATCATGATGATTCCATGATCGGCATTTAGACTTGTCCATATTCATCTCATTAATAACGTGGGTCTAAAAACCATTAACAGTATATTACTTGCAAAAATATTGTTGTATTGACACTTAAAAGTTAAAAAGAACCAAATCAATATCACATACCACTGACCAAGGACTAACGAATAGTCTGTTCACACTTCCAATGATGTTCAACTGGTTAATGGTCATGACGCATGTTGCAAACCACATAACCTACAAAACTTGATCAATTCATTATTTACAACTAACTAAGCACAACAAAATAATTGTAATTCACGAAATTTACCACGTTGTCAACTCGAGCCCTTGGTTGAAGTGAAGAAATGTGCACGTTAGTAAGAATTTGTCTACCAAAATCAATTACAAGCCTATGTAAACAACTACAACTTCACATAAGCATATGGTTAATATAAAACTCGTAAACTTTGTCTTCAACAAATATATTTCCAAACAACAATCAAAGTACCTGATAGACTCATTCTTACGTCGTTTCGCAGTAACAAGCGTATACAACCTTCCAAAATCAAGACCGGCAAATTGTACGGTGTAGTGAACATACGAACGGATGGATGTTGTTGCTGGACTCTGAGAAGATGTTCCCACATCAGCCACATTTCCTCCATCATGAATAGTGTATTTGAGGTACCCACCAAAGACCGGTTGTGGAGTCAAAAAATTTTTACCCTGCTGACCCATGTTCGGATCCTCAAGACCCATAGCATGTCCTTGCTCAGCTGTAGTGCAGTTGTCGTGACTCATACTATATCCCTCTTGACCCGACCAAAATAATGATAAGTCCTGACACATCCTGAGCTCCTCCTCAACCATATTAGGTTCGTCATGATACATAGTATGTTGGTCATCATACATACTAGGTTCATGATGATACGTTGTAGGTTCGTCCTCACCCATACTATGTCCAGCGTCGCCCATATTCAATCCACCCATACCCATACTAGTTCCCGCCTCACCCATACGGGATCCTTCCCTCCAACAGTTCTTCATCTGCTCTCTCAACAGAAGCATATCTTCCTTAATAGAGGCAATGCGCGCATAATTGGTATCAATTATTCCTCTGCATTCATATTGTTGTGCCGCCATCCCCTCCCAGTTGTGTGAGCATGCAATGTTTTCAGCCTGACTCTGTGGTAAGCTTTCAACATGTACAAACTCAAGTGCTTCTCGTACTAAGTCCAAACCCCCCTCTTCTTTTGTCACCCCCACTCCCAAACAATCTACAATGTCAGGGACATTTTTGTTAGGTAACCATTTCAATTGAAAAATAAGAATAAAACTGAATACAAACCTCATTATATAAGAATGTAGATTCAATTCTTGAAGACCTCATTGTCAAAGAAGGTTAGTCTACAAATCGTGGAAATGAACTAAGCGTACCCATGTCAACATGTTGAACAGCCCACAATTGTTCAATACAAAAATGGTGCATCAATCAAATAATGTATTAAACTAAATATAAACTCCAACGATAATACACCGACCTGCAACACCGGCACACAACCGCAGAGGTACATCCCCTGCAAATTCTTTTGGTGATGGAAATTGTAAGAACACCTATCTAAACTACTACTTAACATTGATAGGACCACCCCACCCCAATTATATAAATGAAGGTCCTCCAAACTATCTAACAAATAAAACGGATATGTACAAACAATCCTAGTAGTTCTAGGGAAATAGAATACGACAAAAGCAAGCAATATGTAAAGCCTGCAGAAGTCATTTACATTTTTTTTGGAATTTAATTTTTTATCATTCAATTTTTCAACAATATTGACGATGGTAATATCTTCACCATTAAACAAATTAGTTACTAAACCTAAATTATTATCATTAAAACTAACCTCTTGACCAGTTATCCCTAGGCCCAACCCCATACACACTTCTAGACCAGACAGAGGAACTAGAAACTCCCTAATTCTAAAGCTTTGGTCATTGGGAGACCAACGATTGACCAACTCCCTCAACAAAGGACAAGAAATGTTAATTGGCTGTGTCATCCGAACAAACCATTTAAATGGAGTTCTCTCCAACTTTGCCCTTTGAAAATCACGTAGCCTTTTGTTCACTTCAACAATTACATCAATGTCAACTCGGTGAAAAACTCTGATCTGCAATATCATGGCAAACAAAATTAATTCAAGAAAGTAAAACCATTTCTTTATTAACAAACTTTAAATGCAAAAAAATGTCATTAACCTTTAATTCCTTGTTATCAACATTGGATCTTCTTGCGTTAGACCTTTTAGAAGCCATAGGTAGTTTAGAATCAACCTGTTTAGTAAAAGAATTCAGTACCTAAGCATTATGTCATATTAAAAATGGAAAAATGTTGAAAACTGCCATTACCACCATTCAACGTTGAAAAATGTTTAACAATGTCAACTTAAGTGTGTAATTGTGTTACCGTTTCTGACCCCACATCGCACACACCAATTATGTGCCATAATACAAACCTCAAATCATGATACCTTTTTGACATGCAGTCTTTCACCCTGTGTATTTTTGTGCTTAACTAAGCTTAACATAGTAACCACCCATCACACCAATGTATACCCGAAACAAAACATTACAAACAAACCCAGAAATTGACAACCATAACCGCACCAACAGAGGTCAAAAGCTCAGAACAGAAAACACCTACGTGTGACCTACAACGGCGACGACGACGGCGGCAGTGACCTCCGGTACAGCGGATGACAACAATGTGCCAGCTTTGTGCTCTAACAAACGCACGATGATGGAGGATGGACGTGCGGCAGATTTCAAATGGATGGGTTCTGGTTCGATTGCAAAATGAACGATTGGGGAAAATGGAAGTGGGAGAAAAACGGTGAGGCTGCTGCGGCGCTGAAAAGAACGAAAGAAGCGAATAGTTCCAACCCTAATCTTCAACTTATACCACGCTGGACATCCACTGCCACGTCCTCTACAACTCGCCACATCATTGCAACGCCAAGGTATCATCTGGGTGTACTGCCACGTAGGGTTAGCAGTATAAAATTACTCTTTTTCAAAATACCAAAAATGCGTTTTGCATTTTTAGTTTGAAATCCAAGTGTGTGCTTTTGGTTATTTTTTTACAATTTCACTACTCTGTGTTCATATTTTGTTGGTAGAAAAGGTTTCTTTAATTTTCTTATCCTCTCTTATTTTTTTAATTTTATTATTTATTTATTTATCTTTATAATTATTCTCTTATTAATGGTTGCTTTAGCTTTCATTCTTTATTCATTCACTTGTTTTATTAGTAAGGGTTTTGATTGTATTAACTGATCAAAATTAATTGTTATCGTAACTTTTGACATTATTATAATTATAAAAATTAACTAGTAAAATTCTAAATCTTAATACGTTGCAAAATAAAACAAATATATACTGTACATATATCACAGAGAAAGAGACGTTAACATACTTATTTGAGAGGTGACTCTTTCAAATCATTTACTCCTTTTATTATATATCAGTATTTCTATATTTAGAAATATTATCAAATTTTTAATTTACTTTTTTCTATTTCTATGAATCTACCATATAAAAACTAAAAATCTAAAATGATAATGAAAAATTAAAAGATATTAAAAGAATTGTCAAAAACCAAATATCAGGACACGTAAATTTTAAAATAAAAATGTCAAGGCATTTTTGATACTTTAAAAAATTATATAGTGCAGGTTGAAATTTTTGTATAGTGCAAGAAGTAACTGTCATAGAATGGTCCAGCATTAGTTCACAATGCGTATACATTGAACAGACTATAAAAAAAAAAAAACAACGGTTTCAGGTTCCAGAAGCATGCATGTAAAGAGGCACTGTTGAGAACAAAGCAAAAATAAAGATGCAAAGGAACCGTCTAATTTTCTAAGAAAAATAAGATTCCGACAAATTAATCAACAAATCTGAACGAAAGCATGTTTGATAATCTGTTCTTTGACCAATCCTCATGCATATAATCAATTATTACTATACTGGAATAAGCCAGTCTTTTCTACTGACATCTATCTTTGAATGGAATACAAAACAAAATTTGTTGCAATGACGTATTTTGGTTGCATCACTGATAAAAATTGAATTGCAGACTTTCGTGTAATGTTACTTCTTACGCAAGTACAAGAAACCAACTACCACAGAGATACCAACAACGGTTACAGGAACAGCCCAATACTGCTTTGTCAGCTGCATGAACTTTTCAGAATAGTGTTGCTTGGTGGAAATTGGAGGTGATGGGTCGAGCTCACCAATGCAATACTGCTCCATAAGTTCTCTGGCACTTTTGCTGTGGCCAGCATCTTCAAATTCTTCTGTTGCATCTTTTCCTTCATTAAAGTAAAGGTGCATTTAGATTTGAATATTGACATAAGATGAATTTCTTCACATTTAGTTTTGCATATATTAGAAATCTCATATCAACCAGAGATAAAGTCACTTCATAATATATAAATGAAGACAGCCTCACTTTACAAGCCGGTTTTGTAAAGTTAAATTAGACTTAAACTCACTTTGTAATATGTTAGGCTTAAACTCACTTCCTATAGTGTAATGAAGAATATAGGAAGCAAAGGAAAGTACCTGTTTCAGCAAGGATTACATCATCTCCACCAGGATGATCATCCAAATATTGTGTCACGTCGTATACCTGCATTGGCAAATGACAAAACAGGTCAACAAATAGAACAAGTGAGAAAAATTAGAAAAGACATTTGTTGAGAGCATTTGGAAGCTTCAAGCAGCTAGAACAATCATGAGGTTAAATTTTGGATTCAAAAACCATAATAGAACAGTTTGGATTGAGAATTAACAGAAGCTGGTTTCCAAAGGGGCTTGAATAAGTTGGGTCAACAGCTTGTGGCTAGAAAAGAATATAGCAAACCAATAGAGACAGACATTGGTGAGGACTCAGGCCAGATAGCAACACTGGAAGATGCATGTGTTAGGGTAGGGAGAATGTACAGATGTTCCCAAACAAAGAAGGTAACATATGAAGAGCAAAATTCAGGCAGTTCATGTTGTAGCTAAGGAGGGCAAAGCACTAAGCTAGTTTCAATGGTGGGATGGATTCATTGAGAACATAACTACGGTGCGTTTTCCCACCAGGAATTAAAAGATTCTAAGATTTGATGATTAAAAATCCATATGAACATTTATCGGCATTGAAAACAATTGAACTCAATAAGTGTATATGGGACAATATGAGATGGACTCAAAATTACTGAAGTGCACAGATAAAATGTATTTGAAAAGTATTATTTTGTAATGGTCTCAAGGAAGAAATTAAGGCAATGTTGAAGCTCAATCCTGTTGAGTCACTCAATAACATGATAACTTTTGCTAAGTTAATAAGTTTATGTCTAAAAGTCAGTCAGGACGGAGGAAATGGCAAAAACACGTTAAGTTTTAGTCTTGATTGATTATGGGCTTCACAACTTCATAACTTTAAATTTAGTTCGAGAATCACATTTGCAGGTTACTGCTAACCATTACATATTTTGATGAGGTAAAAGATGATCATAAGGTAGTCAAACTCAAGTGTTTATCCAAGCTCATGAAGCCTCAGTAGAATCGGCTTGTAAACTCAAAAGCACAATATATAAAAAACTTACATTATGAACATAATAACCAATAACTAACTATTCAACATTTTAACTCTAATATGCATAGGCTAAAATATTGTTTCAAACGAACAATATCTCAAAATAGAGTTTTATTCTTTTATTACATTTTAGCCCGTATATTTTAACTAAAACATGCTTTTAGTCCCTCTGAAGGACTAAAAGCACCTCACTTCTGTTAAAATGTACGGATTAAAAATGTAATAAAATTTTAGAGACGAACAAAATTTCCATATATTTTGAGGGACTTCAACATATTTTAGATTTGAAGAAAATAGTAGACCAGAATAACAAAGTGACAAGGTTTGGTAGTATGTTACTATTAGATACGATCAAACTATACCGAATCCTAAAAATACTCATTATTATACAAGTTTTTAAAATCAAAACATTTACATTACAATCCTCTATTAATATCTTAAGTACCATCAATGAAGGAAAAACTTGGTGGTTTGCTTTAGATGAAGGACCACCATCCACTCAAGTTCAAAGGAAACAAAGAAGAGGTAAAATTTGATCTAGGTCGGATTTGGGTGTTTTATGGCTTGGTTATGGTTCGGTCAAGCAATGATTGATTAAAGGGAAGGGATTAAGGCTGAACTGGTATCGTTTGCTATGTATGGTTCTTGCTCAAACCTTAAAGGAGATCTTGGAGGTTCAAAAAGGCTAATGTTTGTGGAAGCTAGTTGGTGATGGGATTTGATGTCCTTGGTGTGTCGGAATGTAGATTTGATGGGTTAGGTTGTGGATGCCTAGGGGACAGTGTCTACGGTTTTGGTTTGATTTATAGATGCCTTTAGGTGGATGAAATATGGAATGGTTGCAAGCCATGTTCAAGGGTTGGTGGTTCTTGTCTTGGTTCTTGAAAGCTTTAATTGGGTTGGTGATGTTTTTACTAGGACATGAGGTTTGCTAGGTGTAAGGTGGCTTTCTTGGCTTAGAAGTGAATGGTTCTTGGTTGCTATAGGTTAAGAATGGTTTGATCAAGCAAGGTTCAAAGAAAAGAAGAAGAAATAATAGAAACCAAAAATGGAAAAGGAAAGGAAAGAAGATACATGTAGGTTCAATTAGAACTCCGATCTTGGAATTCTTGGAGGAACATGGAATAGTTGCACACTCTTCCTACTTGGATATGACTCACCAAGATTAGGCAAAGAGAAAGGAATGTAACCACTTAGGATATGATACACCTAAGATAGAGCTTTTAAGTAGAAGATTCACACTCTTCTCAAACCAACACTCAATTTCATTTATCTTCCAAGTTGTGTTTAAAAGTTCACTTGGTTCTTATTAATAGAATTTTGGCCAAGAGCTTAGCCTAATTGTAAAGCATATGGCGGACCTATCAATCCTATTCTAACTTAGGTCTCGGTTAATCAAAAACTAAACAGGGTTCCTAGAGTACAACCGATAAGAATTAACCCCAAATGATACTATAACATGAATACAGGGTAGGATGATCTCTTTCATAACTATCTTTATTATTACTAAGGCTCCTTATTAATTTGTTGGTTTGATGAATCCTTCCTCCAACTCCTTAGCCTTGCTCCAAGTCAACACTACCCAAGAAGCCTCCTTGATAACTAGGACTCTCTTCTCCCTTTCTTGTCCCTTGGCCATGCTTCTTTTAGTTTCTCCTCCTTGTGTGTGTTCTTCATGACCCATTATCACATCAATCAAGTTCTTCCTCAAATAAAAAAGCATCTTTAAGATTAGCATCGAGAGCCAAATTATCAATCTTAAAAGTATTTGAAGTTGGACTACTTGAACTCTCAAGTAGTTCACAATGTTGCCATCACCATGAAGTTGCTCAAGATGAACATTGTTCCCTTCAGTTATCCATTCAGCATCAAATGGAAGAACAATAGTTCTTATTTCCCAACATTTTAAGTGCATAAGCATTTACTCTAATATATAATTTAATGTTTTCAATAGTATTTTTATATTAGGCAAACTCTTATGAGTTTGAGACAACTCTACAAAGGCTCCATGAGTTTAAACTCTTGAATTAGACAACCTTATTTGTACTAAACATTGTAGTTCAAGTACTACACCCATTTTAAACTGAGAACAATAAAATTACAAAACTTGTAAAACAATAAGAATCCAAATATACCATTATTCTAAAATTTCTATATCATGGAGAAGATAATAACAAGTAAAAGCAATGCAGAGCAGACAGAAAAAATTCAACATCAGCTTTTCAGGATTCCTGATCTTGGTATGTGGCAAAACCACAATCACACATCAATTTTAAATTTCTAATCAACTGATTCCACTTCCCAAACTCAAACATCAGAACTTCAGAATTCCTGATTTTGATATGGGGCAAAGGCACAACTAAGAATCAACTTTTACATTTTATTCAAGTAGTCCCTCCCCCCACCCCCCCACCCCAGAAAAAACACTTTGACCGGTCTTAAGTACAAAATATTACCTTTAAACTGTTCAGAACAGAACTCGACTACATCAGAAAAATGCTTCCAAACACTACTTATTAACTGTACACGTGACGGAGCACCAGTATCTAAAGGTAGAAGAACTTATATCCTAGCAGCAGGTAGGTCAAATGCTTTTTAAAGGAAAAAGAAAAGGAAATGCTATAACAAGCATGTGCCGCATAACATGTTTATGAATTGATGATGATTGAAACAAGACTTTAGAAAAATATCATGATCAAAATGTCTCACCTCAAAGAATACGAGCTAAAAAAAGAATACATCTACTTTTCACACACACACACACACACATTTCTACGAGCTCCACATATTAATATAATTTCAGAAAACTACTTGTTGGCAACTGCATCTATTTGAAATTAATTTTTTCGTATATTTATTTTAGTTGAATTAGAAGACCTATTTAGAACAAATAACATGTGCCATTCATGCCATGATTCTACATTTAGCTACCAGTTATGTTTGCCACACTACGTAAAGCTTCATAGTATCAGAAAGCTCGTGAAAATGTGTGTGAAAAGTAAGTGCATCCTATTTTTCTTTAGTTCGCATTACATTCTTTCAGAAGAGACATTTTGATCATAATGTTTTAATACATAGGAAAAAAAAAATTCCAAGAGATGCAGTTGCCAATACGAATTCTCTGGAAGTACATAAACATATCTGTAACAAGATTGACCAAAGATGTCAAGGAAGAATAGGAGGAGCCCATTATTTCCAGGTAAACCCATGGTCCGGTAGTTATATCAGGTTCTCTAACAGCAGATTCAGGAACACAACTTGAATTCATTTATTTCCAGCTGAATCATCCAGGATAAAAATTGAAAGGAAGCAATGCCTTTTACAATAACAATAAAGATTAAAAGCATTAGATATATTGGCTAATATTTGTAAAAAAAAAAAAAAAAAAAAATAAGCTTAAAA
>Ga0209700_106445_pt1 | contig 18172 bp, 11 predicted proteins | sample SiratroredBW_FD_187528 | JGI IMG/M metagenome (GOLD analysis project Ga0209700, IMG submission 187528) | Root nodule microbial communities of legume samples collected from California, USA - Siratro red BW (SPAdes) (version 2) | ecosystem: Host-associated > Plants > Roots > Nodule | place: USA...
TATATATATATATATATATATATATATATACTTGTGTATATATTTGTGTATATAAACCATAAGATTTAATGCATAACATTGCTGTATTTTATCAAAAACACTTCATGTCCTATTTTGGTTTCTACCAAAGGGTATAAACATTCATATTTAAGGAAAGAAATAATTTACTTCCTTTATTAAATTTTTGAACTGTGTGAGTATAAAGAAATTTGAAAACCTTCTTGAATTGGTATTTTTTTATATTTAATTTCATATTTGCACTGATATAAACCTTATATTTTCAGCACCACAAACTATCTTTATGATAAAAAAAAAAAGAATAATAGAATAACTGAGACTATATGTGTTTTCATAACTGATCAAACAGAAGAATTTTATACTTTTTAAAATTAAACTGCAAGGAAAACAAAGTCAGTACAAGAAATATTTTTTTCTCAATAACATTAAATACATTTCTTTGAATACAATAAATATTAAGTATTTAATAAGCATTAAATACTTTATCTTCTTTTTAATATTTATTAATTGCATAATACAGTGACTATTTATATTTAAGGAAACATAACAAAACCGTATAATATATTTATAATTAAAATTATTTTAAATGATAACAGTTAATTCATTCAAACATTTTATCTTATTTTTAATAATTCTTAATAAAGTATTTATTGCATATTTTAAAGTTATATATTACCTAATAAATTATTTTCCTTTTTAATTACAAGTAACAATAATTATTAATGAAAAAGAGTATTAAGCATAATAGGCTTAAAACTTTAAACAAAAATATTTAAATTCTTACCTTTTTGTAAAGCAAGAGATAAATGTTGACTTTGCATAACTGAATTTTATAATAAATATAATAAATAAATATTTTTAAATGTATAAATTGTATTATAATTAAAATTCGTAAATATTAAATATTTAATTACAAAACATATTCTGTTGTTATCATAAAATATTTGTGTTATAATATAAAAATATTTTAAATACTTGATTATTTATAAAAGTACTAAAATTGGTTTTAAAAAAAAAGAGGAGCGGTTAAATTTACAAAAAAAACAAATAAAATAAATATTGAGAACCAAACTTATTTTTAAAGAACCGGCATAACTAAAAAAATAATATCATTAAATATATATATATATATATATATATATATATATATATATAATTTTATAAAAATAATAATATATAAAAATATATATCTTTTAAAGGAAAATATTCAATTGTTTATTTTATTAAATAAATAAATAAATCATTTTTATTTATTAAAAGGTAAAATTATTCATTTAAAATATGACATAAAAAATTAACAAATGGTGTATTCTCTTTGTATAATAGGTAAATTCTAAAAAAAATACTATTATTTAATAGGATTATTCTAGTTTATATTTAGAGAAGATTCGGTAAAAAATAAATAAAAGACGAGCTTTTAAAATTCAAAATTGTGCTTGATTAAAAAAATATCACACTTTTTTAATTACTAAAAAGTTAAATACGTGTTTTTCTTAATATATTGAGTATTTCTTGCTATGAAAAAAGTCATGCTTTTTAGTACATAATTAATCAAATACTTTTTATCATTAGAAAGAATATATCTTCCTAATAAGCTTTATAATATATTTTTTAATTACATAAAACCATAATAGTCTAATGAAAAATTAGAAACCATTTACTGTCCTAATAATTTTAAAAGCACTTTACCCTCTTAAATCAATATAATTAGATATATTAATGAAATATTTACATATGATATCGTATCAATAAATTAACAAGTATTTTGTTTATAATAGGAGTATTTTTTTTTTCAATTTCAGTATATATGAATTAAAATAATTTAAAAAAACTTATAAAATAAATGTGTATTTTTGAAGTAAAATATAAGCTTAAACTTTATAAGGATTAGAGAGAAAGAATCCTTAGTGACAGTTCACATTATTGTAATACCTATTTATATATAGATATTTATGGGTATTTTTTTTATAGAGATGTATATTGAATTATATATGATAACATAAAAATAATTGAATGTAAGGGTTGACAGATCCTTAACTTATTTAATAAAATTATTATTTTTATTTAATGTGAAAAATAAATAACATAAAAATTTATCATTTTAGAGTGATTCTATTTTATCTTTTGCCAAAAGCTATGTATATAAAATAATTAAAAGTAAAAGAAAACTAATGTTTAGTTGAAGTGTGATCACATCTACTAATATTTTTATGACACTATTTTTCCTAAAAATTAATCTTTATATTCATTTAATGTTATTTTAAGTTTCAAGTTAAAGTAAATGTAAACTATTTTTTTTTCTCAAAACACTTTAAATGAGTAACTATTAGGTCACTTCATATAATTTGTAACAAAAATTGTATGGGTGTACATAATTTTAAATTGAATAATCTTAATAATAAACTAAATATAAAGAATAAAATAAATTTAGTATTATATTATTTAAATTAAAAATTCTTTACATGGAAAAAATTAAAAGCCTGTGAAGAGAAATTATTAAGTAATCTTATACTACCACTCATTTATGGTACATTCAATCTTTATCTAAAATGTAACTAAATATCATTAATTATTTTATTTTACATATAAAATTTTAAATATATTACTTAATCAAGTTATTATTCAACTCAAAACACGCAAATAGAAGTTTTCTTCATCTCATTGTCCCTAGTAATGACCATGGATCAATCAAGTAGTGTTAATTTGAAATGGGCTCACACTTGATTGGGTTTGCTTCAAACAAACCCATCATTTCTAAATGCACCTCCAAATCACTAATTTCATCCTAATCGACTTAAGCATTGATGGTTTTTCTTTTTTTTTATTCTAGTTTACACATAAAAGTATTTTATATTTATATGAGAAATATAAATTTGTTTGAATATTGATTGTTAAACACTTAATATTGTTAAAATATGTTTGTACAAATATTAAAATAAAGAACAATATATGATGCTTACACAGGAATCAAATGTCTTTTTTACATGAAAGCACTGATTAAATAAAGTACAATTATTTTCATGTAGGGATTGAGAAGTGGAGTGATATTAAATATGAGAAAGTAATAATAAAGGAATTAAATATAAGACTAGAATCTAACATTATTATAACTAAAGCTATATAAAGAAATGTTATATGAACATTCACAATAACTATTTCAATCTATGCATGTGATTTATTACACGTTATATAAATATAGAGATATAGATAGATTGGGAGATGGAGTTGTCTAAAATAGCATGAGATCTTCAATCTTCAATAAAAATCTTAAGTGTCTGTGTTTGTAAATTCTTTTTATATATCTTATTTTACTTCAATTTATATTTAAATTTCTAACAACATCTTTGTACAAACTGCAACAAAACTTATACTTGTAACTTAGTTGAGAAGGTATGAAACCATTTTTAGTGGAAACATTTGTCACAATCTTAGAGGGAATTTAATACCAAAATAGGTTGATCCATTTGAATGTTTTTTCTTACCTTAAACCTATCCATTTGAATGAATAGCTAAGTATGTCTTAATATGTGTTAAAGTTTTCACACACCAGGTCCATTCTCCCACCACTCAGGTATAAACTACATCAATATCCAGCTGTTAAACGCGCAAAAATTTTGGATAAGTTACTCTGAATTATGTTTGAAAAATGATGATGATGTTTGAAAAAAAGAAGTCTTGGTTGACATAAAATTTGAAAGCTTGTGCACTAGCATTTGAGCAAGGAATAATCCCAACTCTGAATTAGTTAGGTAGAACTTACTAATAATTGCTTAACAACAATGACTTGCTACACATCATTGAGGAAACTAATATATTATTTTCATAGAAATTAGTTGCTATCTGTGAGAGAAAAGAATAATCAGATTTTCAGTTTCTACCTCCTTCCCACTAAAAAAGAAATATTATCCTTCAAGAAATATACCAGTTTGAAACTGTCAATGAAAAAGAAGTTTTCATTAGCAAATACTATTGTAAGAGGCTCCAACTAACCTCTTGTGAGTCCACACTAATCATTTGATTCTTTGCCATTTTGTCTAATTAGGCTGCTATAATTTTCTTAAGACAGCCTTATGCCACACTGCACTCTTTCACCAACAAATAAATAAGACAAAACAATGTGTTTAAACTACTTTTATGATATGTTCTAATTATAATGTGCCATATTAGATAAATTTATACCCTTTTAGAATTACTTGACAAGTGATAATTGACTTAATAATTCAAGAACTAACATGCCAGCGAAGAGCCAATTTATAATTCATCTTATTTTAATTATTAAAGTAGTTCGTAGGTGAAGTCAAATCCAATCTTCTTCACGTTACACGTTTTCCTTCTCTCTTCCTTTTTCTGCTCTTTTCTTTTTGTTTTGCTATTGCAGTTTAGGCAGGCCTATGATGATGCAAAGTTAACCAACATTTTTTATTCCATTTGATCTGTTTCATTCTTCTTCCAATATATGTCTTTGTATCTTGTTTGGCAAGTAAAACAAGAGTAGCCTTATATTGTACTGTGAAACTTCATTGACAAATATATTTGACAGTATTCTCACAACAGACTTGAATTTCAATGGGGAAAGGAGGTGGTTGCTTTCCAAGCAAGGCTAAGGCACCAAGATCTCTGATATTAGAAAAGGATCTAGATAGTGTTGAAACTCCAATCCCAGCAAATGATCCAAGAAGCACAAGCCAAGAGGGGCCAGCAACAGCAACAGCATCAGCACCTGCACCTGAAGCAGTGAAAAAGCTGAAAGTTTTCATTGTGTTCTACTCAACTTATGGCCATGTGGAGTCATTGGCAAGATCCTTGAAAAAAGGGGTGGATTCAATTGAAGGAGTTGAAGGGGTGTTGTATCGTGTGCTTGAGACACTTCCTAAGGAGGTCTTGCAACTCATGAAGGCACCTGAGAAGGATGATACTGTGCCACTCATATCTGCTGACAAGTTGGTGGAGGCTGATGGCTTGCTGTTTGGATTTCCAACAAGGTTTGGCAGCATGGCAGCACAGATGAAGGCGTTTTTCGATTCAACAGGTCAGTTGTGGAGAGAGCAGAAGCTGGCAGGAGTGCCTGCTGGCTTCTTTGTCAGCACTGGCACTCAGGGTGGAGGTCAAGAAACCACAGCGTAAGTTTAGATTCTTTCTCCATTCATCAGAAACAATCAGTCACAAATCATACGCATACATCTTAACTCATCTTAATTATAGTTTTTGTTATATATGTATGTGTTTAATATATGAAAATCATGTTTCTCTAGAGTAAGAAGGCCTTTATTTTCTGCCTTGATTGATTCATGCATAAATATAAAGCCTTGCCTTGATTTTATTTTCTTCAATACAAGCTCACAAGTTTGTCTGTGCTAATAAATCAAATGATAGAGTTCAATTAGAATGCAGTATCTGTAGAGTATATAAACTCTGATTGTTACTCCATTGTTTTAAGTCTCATCTGCTTAGAACTTATAACTAGTGGTAAAAAACTGGTTCTAGTTAGCCTTTAGCCTTTAGCAGAAGTTGTTGTATATGATAATTTCATAGTTAGTTGTAAACTATTTTTGAACTGCTTTGAATTTAGCAAGCCTTGTTTGAAAATATTCTTGTCCTGTTAGAAACAATTGTAGTTCATCAAAACTTGTGTGCAATACCATGTTCATTGTTGGTTAGTGTGAATAAAAGTAGTAGTATTGTTGTTATTTTGATGGTACCATAATGTTGTAAATGGAGAGCATCATGATTGGGAGACAGACCAACAATGAGTAACATGCCTTTTTATGACTATTATTATAGTTGGACAGCAATCACACAGTTAGTCCACCATGGTATGCTCTATGTTCCTATTGGTTATACCTTTGGTGCTGGAATGTTCGAAATGGACTCAATCCGAGGTGGGTCTCCATATGGAGCTGGAGTTTTTGCTGGTGATGGCTCAAGGCAAGCTACTCCAACAGAACATGCCCTTGCAGAGTATCAAGGAAAACACATGGCCACAATAGTCAAGAAGTTAAGCCACTAAAGTTACCTTTTCCATGATCAAAGCCTCTCAAAATTCTCATTCAATGTTAAGAGGGTTTTCAAATGTTGTGCTTATTATTTCTACAAAAGTAACTATCACAAGACAAATGTTAAGAACAGCACACTTTCTAATATTTTTCAACACATTGTATGATGGTTGAAATTATTAGTAAGACCGTGCTGTTAACATTCATTATGATGGTATTCATGAACTGTACACATTGTAAACTTGACGTTTGTGATTCTGTTATGTTTAGTACATTTATAATTGAGTTATTCTTCGTGGGGATTCACAAATTAAGAATGTCTTTCCAGAAATTGAGGATACATGTTTCAACGAATTGCAGAAAGTGGTCCAATTAATTCCTTGAAAAATGGAGGAATAGGATGTGACATGCAAAATCTATGTTGCGATTGGTATAAAGGTATTGGTGGCTTACTGATTCAAACAGGAAGTGGTGTGAAACTGGCTCATGACTAATGATTGAGAGCCTTCCTAATTGGTTCTTTTGATGGCCAAAACTCAAGTCACAGAAGCTGATAAACCAAAGTATGAAAGAATCAGCAGATCTCTCATTTATTATTTTTCTCAAGTTAATTTACAACCACACATAAAAAGTTGGAACTTAACATGAGATAAAATACAAAGTACCCTCCCACTCAATAAGCAAGAGACCAATCTTAAATATTAGAGAGAGACCCTCCAAAACTTTTTTTTTTTTATCATTTACAGAACTCTTGACATCAAATCCCTGACTTAAAATATCCTTGAGAATCGAGTTTTTCAAAGAAAAGAAAAAAAGTATATTTTTATCATTTGGAAGCAGAAATCCATTTTTGTTTAATCCCAAAAATAATTTAAAAATATAATTTTTGTTTTTCACTTTTTCACTTCTTCTTTTTTAAGAGGGTCAAAATGGTTCATTAATCTAACTTATAGTCGAATCGAAATTAAAAATAGAAACTTGTTTAAGATATGAATTAACCAACACAATTTATTTAAGTGATTCATCAAGTTGGATCAGCTACCCATTTTACCGAAAAACAAATTAAATGAAAATATTCTCATATGTTAAAAATTAGAAAAAAATATATAATTTTATTAACAACAAAATGATTATGTAAATAATTTGTTTTTATTTTGATCAAAAAAAGTCAATATTATATATATATTAATTATAATGTGACATGCTTTTATAATATCTATAACAACATATATAAAGAGATACACAAAATATACAACTTCTTATAATTTTATTCTTTAAATAACTATTTTTTTAAAATTAAAATAATTGTTTTTTAAATTCAAATAACTACTTGCAGTAAAAAAAAAGGTTGCTTTCCTCTTCGACTTTTCCAATACTTTTCTTCACCCTTCTTTGGTTTCGTAATATTGGTTTTCTTTCTTTATCTTATTTTTGAATTTAAGAGGTAAACATATTTATTTTTTATTTTTCTTAGTTTTGTTTCTCTACTTTTTTATATTTTTTCTTATAAGTTGATTTGATGATTTGCTTTATTTTCTTTCCTTTCTTTTCAAAGATTTAGGCTAGTTCCATACTTTTTATTTCATTTTGTTTTTTTAAATAAATTTCATGATTTTATGTCAAATCTAAATTTTATTAAAACAAATTATTAAAATACCATAATTTTTAATTATTAAAAATTATTAAAACATAATTTATTACAAGAAAACTCAACTAAGTACTGAACACTAATTTTTGTTTGTTCTCTCATTTAGGGAAGAATTTAATGATTTATTTTTTAATCATGTGTGTATATAGAAATATATATTACAATTTGTAATGACATGTATTAATTCAAAGAAATTAGGATTATTATAAACTTATAATGTAATATCTATAAAAAGTGAAACACAAAAAATTTTAAAGATGTTTAAAAAATGTGGATAGAGAAGGAACAATGTCTGTGTTTCCGCTATTAATAGAAACGGGGTTGATCTGTATCCATTTCTATTACACTAAAATAAAATTTTGAAAAGGAAATAATTTTACAGAAATGATTTTGAAATGATGGTTTAGAAGATGAAATTATTTTTAAATACGAAGACTATACCGTTACCAATTTATACCAATAACAAATAATGAAATTGTTCTTTTTTTCAATGATAAAATATCGTGATATAAAAATAAAGAAAAAATAATTACAAAAATATACCTTTTATATGTAGAAATATATACACGTAGAATCGAAGTGGGTGGTTCCACTTTTAATTTAGGGTTTAATTGTTTTTTTAAAGACTATACCGTTACCAATTTATACCAATAACAAATAATGAAATTGTTCTTTTTTTCAATGATAAAATATCGTGATATAAAAATAAAGCAAAAATAATTACAAAAATATAACTTTTATATGTAGAAATATATACACGTAGAATCGAAGTAGGCGGTTCCACTTTTAATTTAGGGTTTAATTTTTTTTTTAGCACTAATTTACAATCCAAAATGTATTTTACAAATATAAAGTAGAGGCACTTTTATCTTTTCATACCCCATGCAGGTGCACCTTCAAACTATGGGTGCAAAATGCAATGGTCTATAAAGTGAAAGAAGATAAAATCCACGCTGAATGGACTCCGAATTGGGCCTTAGGGGTTCGAGTCCATTAAACATGGGGAAAATAAGAATTTTGATGAATTAAGGGGCTCAAAAGGTAATTTATGAAAGATGGGGTAGAAGAAGACTATGTGAAAGTCTGTGATTGACTCGCAGTGGAGAGAGGTGTGGCAGTGTTGTTGGTAGCAATGTCGAAGCTCATCTTCGTCTTCCTCGCCCTCATTCCTCTTCTCTGCACTTCCTTCTCCCCAGACCGTCCCTCAGATCGCCGCGTCCTTGTTTTGCTCGATGACTTCGCCGTCAAATCTTCCCACTCTCTCTTTTTCAACTCCCTCAAATCTCGAGGCTTCGATCTCGACTTCCACCTTGCCGATGACCCCAAAATTGCGCTCCAGAGATACGGCCAGTACCTCTACGACGCCCTAATTCTCTTTTCCCCCACCACTGAACGTGAGTTTTCCACTCCCCACCCCCCATTGCTGTGCTTTCTCCTTTTCCCGAAAGCTTTTGAGATCTTGATTTGTGTGGGTATTTTGCAAGTGGGTCTCGAGGATGTGCGGTTTTTGTCTTGTCTGTGTTTCAAAACTTTTACTTTTAGCTAGCTGAAACGACGGTGTTTTAATAGGTTTTGGAGGATCCGTTGATGCTGCGGCAATTTTGGATTTTGTTGATTCGGGACATGATTTGATTGTTGCTGCTGATAGCAATGCATCTGATTTAATAAGGGAAATCGCCACCGAGTGTGGAGTGGACTTCGATGAGGTGCTTGTAAACAATTTGATTTTATTAGTTGAATTTATCTTTTGTGCATAGTTTTCCTTCTATTGTGGTTGTCGTCTTCCAGTCATGTGCTATAATATGGTCCTGTAATTTGCTAAGTTGGTGTTATTTGTGTGTTTATTTTGGCATTTTCAACTCAAACGATAGGGATAAGAATTCAAAACGAAATGAAGAAGAAATTTTCTGAGTTTGATGCCTGGAGGAACCTCTAGAAATGAGTATGAGAATAAGAAATTTTCTAAATATTCTTTGCCTGCATCCTTCTTACTATCCATTAACATATATGCCAAACTACACCCACACAAACATAACGGTTTCTGACAGAATAACAAAATAGCAGACATAATGAAATAGGAGAAAATAGAAAATTTACAATGCATGGATTAGGGGACAAACCATTACAACCATGAGGGCGCATAGTCGTTCTCTTAGGCCTTTCATCCTCAGTAAGATCAGTAGCCTCACTCCCCGAATGGACCTTGAGCAATTGAGCCTGAGTTGCTATAATTTCCTTAGGTGTTACTTGTATGTTATTTTGGCGCATTCAACTTTCAAGTCCTACACTTTGCTTCTGTATTTTATCTAGGATCCTGCTGCCATGGTTGTGGATCATTCTGGATACGCAGTATCTGCTACTGAAGGGGATCATACGTTGATTGCTGCTGATGATTTTATCAAGTCTGACGTGATATTGGGAAGCGAAAATATTAAGGCAAGTGAATTGTTAAATTTGTTAAGAACTGTCGTGCGCAATGAGTGTTGGAAGCACTGACATTATTTAATCTATGCTTGCACTATTGCTTGAGTTCATAAAGTTTGTGTTTTTTTTTTCTTTGCCGTTTTTGTCCTTTTTCTAAATGGGGTGAGATTTGTATGTTACTGGCAAATGCTTCTTGCACACTGCAGTGTTCTTTTCTGAATTTTCTCATTACATATGACAGGCTCCAGTACTTTTCCAGGGGATTGGCCATTCAGTAAATCCTACCAATAGCCTGGTAATATTTATTTATCACGGTTCGCATGTTGGCATTAGCCATATTGCATTTATAAGTTTACATTAGTTTGGTTACACTTTTTCTTGTGTTTCAATCCAGGTGTTGAAAGCTCTTTCTGCATCTCCTTCAGCCTTTTCTGCTAACCCAAAATCTAAACTGACAAGTCCTCCATCACTCACTGGATCTTCGATCTCGTTAGTTTCAGTTATACAGGTATATTATTTCATCCTCCACTTTCATTGCTTGTGTGCGTGTGTGTATTTTACTGCCCTCATTTGTTTATTTCTGGTTGTCTTTAACATAACCTAGCTCTTACGGTTACACAAGCAAGGCCTGATTCTTAATGTTATTTCCATTCCTTTAATTGCTATTACCCTTTTGGTAGTACAATTTACAGTAGTTATACACAAAAAGAAATAGTTTCAAAATATCCGTTGTTAAGTTTACATAACACAATAACCTGTTTGAAAAAATGAGTTAAAAACATTTTGCTGTTCATTGCATGTTTTTCTGGACTTTAATTGTGAACCTGTGCAGTAATTCCTCATGTATTCTCCTCTTTTTCTTTTTGGTAGGCAAGAAATAATGCCCGTGTATTGATCTCTGGCTCATTGAGCATGTTCGGCAACCGGTAAGGAAGCTCGCAAGTTTATCAGGGTTTTTTTGTACTTACTAACATGTAAGATCTGAAGCTCATTATTGTTTTGTAAACTGGAATTCTCCTGCAGATTTTTCAGGTCAGGTGTGCAGAAGGCTGGGAGTGCAACCAAGTGAGTAAAGAATTAAAGCCTTTTCCATCTGCAATATTGCATAATTCTTGCACTATGTCTAACATACTGTGGACTGTCTTTCCCACCCAAAATTTGATTTTAGTGAAATAGTTTCTGCATAGAAATACTTGCTAATGCTTTTTGCTTTTGGAATAACAGACATGAAAAGTCAGGTAATGAGCAGTTCTTCACTGAAATTAGCAAATGGGTTTTCCATGAAAGAGGTCACCTCAAGGTAAGAAAAAAGATGCAGCAGACAATTTTATTGTCATTGTTCATTTATTTGATATTTGACGTCTCATTTAGCATCATTACTACTAGTTAATATGATTACGCTTCATGTTTTTTGATATATAGGCAGTGCACATGCAACATCACAAAGTTGGGGAAGCTAATGAACCAGCCATGTATAGGATCAATGATGATTTGGTAATTAAAATGTTCCGATTCTGATATATTGTTTGTCATGTTTTCTCTAATTAATACATTGCTTTCGCTTGCCACACTCATTTGTCCAATTTTGTTGTAAAGGAATACTCTTTTGAAATTTTCGAGTGGTCTGGGACATCTTGGGAGCCTTACGTAGCTGATGATGTTCAAGTGCAATTTTACATGATGAGCCCCTATGTCTTGAAGACTTTATCAACTAATGGGAAGGTGCTTTAAAATTTCCTAATGGCCATAGCCTTATATTCTTCTCGAATAAACTCTTGAGCAAAGTTCACTAGATTGTGTAATCTCTTTCAGGGACGTTATTTCACATCATTTAAGGTCCCAGATGTCTATGGTGTTTTCCAATTCAAGGTTGAGTACGAAAAACTAGGATATACAAGCTTATCTTTATCAAAGCAGGTAATTGCTGGTCCTCTTTTTTTTTTTTCTATATTTTTAAGTGCCATTCTACCAAAACTCCCCCTTTCTGCATCATTTAGATTCACTTATGTTTTACATTTCGGCATGCATCCATATATAAAAACTTTACAAACACAGTAACACCTGCACCTTTGTGTGTTTAAGAATATCTCTTTCTAATGACTATCGCATAAAAGTTTACCTTTAAGGTACATAGTTTTGCCTAGCGTATACAGTTCAAGCAGTTATATTTCAGAATTAATTGCCAAATAAGAGTTCGCTACTAGATCAACTCGAACGCCAATCTTTGGCATCAGTTGTGAAACTTCTTCATGGGAGTTAATAGATTATAATAAACAAAATATTGTAAACAGTATTTATAAATAATGTTGAATTTTCCATGTAGATTCCTGTTCGTCCCTTCAGACACAATGAATATGAAAGATTTATACCGGCAGCTTATCCCTATTATGGAGCAGCATTTTCGATGGTGAGAATCTCTCTCCCATAGTTTCATTCCCGTTGGATTAAGTTAATGTACAAATTGGGACATGATCTCTGTACCACGTTTTGGAAAAATAGTTCACCAAGCAGCTAACTTGAAACTTGTGTGGTAACTGAAATAGAAATTAGAGAGCGCACCATATTCTTCTAATAACTGAACTGCTTTTAAAAACAGTTAAGATGAACATTGGTTAGCCCTTTCTTCTATTAAAGTCCTTTTTTCCTTGCATGGCCATCGTGTGTTGTAATTTTTGAGTTGTGAAGTTGTAATATGTATGTTCTGTTGTGTCTCTAAATGGCTTTTAGTTAATGTAACTATTTGAATGTGATGCAGATGGCAGGTTTCTTCGTCTTCACTTTCGTTCATCTATACAGCAAGTAGATGTAAACCTTTGCTTGAAGATACTGTAGTCTGTAGTACGGGCTTGGACCTATTTCGAGTTCGAAAATTTTGATTAGGCAATGATATATACTTACGGTTTCTAATTTATGATAGATAAGCTACTTTCTTAAATCCTGTGACTTGGCCTTGCATAACATCATAGTATTTTGATTTTACAGGAAGCATCATTTCTGATAATTAACAATAAAGATTGGCCTATTTGTCTACCCATCTTTTTTATGAGACCTAAGAATTAGCTTCCAAATAAGCTTCGTAACACTTTCTGAGAATTTATAACCAAGTTAAATTTCTGGATTTTGTAAACACTGGTTTATGTTGGAGTAAACAATATCAACTGGCTAGTCATAGTAGGACTAAGAAAAAGTTTGAAATAAATCCATGTTTTAAAATTTAATTCAATATCCTTCTTTTCACGTTTTTAATTTGTTTTTGCGGGGCTATGTTTTAATCATGATGGGGTTGAGTTAAATTTGATCTGTAATCATTTTGGGGTGTTTTTTTGTCTGCGGCCACTATATTTATTTAGTCACACTTCGTAATGTGGGGTGCAAAAAGTTGTTAATTTTATTCATACTTCAAATTTATTGTTTTTCTCGATTTTTTAAATTTTTGAGAGATTAATAACTGATTAAAAGTGCGCTAACATGTGTTTACAAATTTAAAAGAAGAAAAATGTATTTTATTTTCATGTCATTTATGGTTGCTTTGCAGGAATAAAGAAATATATTTCTTTTTGTTCTAGTAAGATATGTAACTATTTATTTTACTCATTTCTTTTCGCATTTAATATAATAAGTGAATGCGTTTTAAAATTTAAAAAAAATGAAAGAAACATTTTGTTTTTCAAAAATAATAAAAAAATACACTTTTTTTGTGGGAAACATTGTTAGCAGCACATTCCAATGTTCACTCGGAAAGATTAAAGTCTTTAACCTTTGGAGGTAGTCATGAATAATAAGATTTAAAGTCTCATGGAAGTTATTTTTTAAAATTGAATTGAAATAACAATTTTTTTTAATTTATAAAATAAATGCTTTTATTTCAGTAAAAATACCTAATATGATTTATTCTTGTAATAATCATTACCTTTTTCTCTATCACATTTTAAAGTTTTTTATTTAATTATTATTTTTAAAATTCAAAACAATATTAATTAGTTTCTTATCATTTATAAATTTACTTTAACTAATTTTAATTAGTGTAAAATTATTAATTTATCATTATATAAAAACAAAATAAAATTACATTTCTTGATTTAATTTTCGAACATCGTTTATATAATTAGATCCCCATATCTCAGACTTATCCTTCAATTATATATGTCCATAAACAATTCTTCAAGGTTTAAGGAGAAATCAGATCCTATGTTCCAAAAAATTCAAGGTTCATGTGTATTGAAAGTAAACAAAATGTGTACTCAAACACAACTTTGTGTAGAAACTGAAAACATAAAAATCTGTCCCTCTGATCCTATGAACCTGTTCAAATCAAATCATTGCCTACATCTTAGACACATAGAGTTATGACAAAAAATGCGACTAAGCAAACCTGTTTAAAACCTCACAAATGGTACATTAAAAAGTTTAAGAAGAGCTGGGGAAGTGAAATGATGAATAGTTTTTGAATGTGAAAGATTAAAGGGGAAAGTGTATGGTAAAGTTACTAGTAAATGCCTTGATGTAAGAATCAGAAATAGGCATTTATCAGCGAAACTTCCACGATTCAATTTGGGCCTCCCATGAATCAGAATAAGCACTTAACAATACGCTAAAGCTTATCTGGGATTATGAAGGCCTACACGAAGAATATAAGTAAATCAAATTTGAAAGCACACGAAACCTCTGTAGCTGCTACAAACTAGAAAATCAGAGAAGAAAGAGACATTAGGGTTTATCTGCGACTTCAACTTCTCCCGTTAGATATATATATAAGGATTGCCAAGCTGGGCTGATAAATATTGGGCCCATGAAAGCAAACACGTAAAGAGGAAACCCGGCCCAATATATATTTGGTTAAAAATAAAGAGAAAAGAAAATAAAAAAATAACATTATAGTTATTTTATTCAAAAAAGATTCTTCTATTTATTTGATTTAAAATTTAAATATATTTTTAATTCCTAATGAATTACTGAATTTTTTTCTGATACTCGTCAACTATTCTTTTAGTTTCAAAAGCACTATTTAAATTATTTTATTTAAACATTAAAATAAATTAAATTGAAAAAAATCGTCAAAGGACTTCTTATAAAAAATTATTGAATGTAACACAGAATTTGATAATTTGTTAGAGTTAAGAAAATATATTCAAATCTTGATTAAATTATAAAATTTTCTCTCTCTTTCATTATATATATTTATTTAAACACCTATTTGACTATTTGGAACCTTCTAGTATTTCCACGTTTTCACCCAACTTGTGACCTTAAGTGAAACTTTAAGGCTAATGTTAGCCGTATAAGAGGGTATCTTCCAAATTATATAATTTTTGAATTATTTATTTTTTATTTCCTTTCTATTTTTCTTTTTTTTTTTCACTGGTAAAACAGAGACATCCTCTGTTTCCATATTTTTTTAATCAAATAAAACAAACAATGATGATTACATGAAAATATTAATGAGAAATTTATAGTGTGCAGCTAGTATATGACTAATTTTAATTTTTTATAATTTTAAAGTATAATTACAAATAAAATACCAATATGATATGTGTACATCAGATTTTGTTATACATTACATCCATTATTTATACGTAACTATTGCAATATTTTATTATACCCAATTAATCGATTCTCTTATTGCAGCAATAATTTTGCAACATAAATTATTTTCCATCTCCATAGTAAAACTCATTATTCAATCCACCGAAAAGGTTAACGGATATAATAAACCTTGTTTAACCGATATAATAAATTTTATTTCTGACAAGTCTGATACTTAAGTGTGCCTCCAGTTATAAGTCACAAATTTATGTTTTTCTTTATTTCATTTTATGTATCGTCCGACAAATAATATTATAGTTATTTTCTCATGTTTTAAAAAGAGAAAATTTTGTTTTGACGATAATAACAGCCGCTATATAATTACATTTTAAGTATTTAAATTTAAGATTTAAAATGTGATAAGAGTCTAGTGTATCTATTTGTATAAGGGAGATTTTGTATAAGATTTCATATAAAAGTGGTTGTGGTGGTGAGTGACCATTGACGGTGGCGAGCGACGATGGTGAGAGAATCGACAGTGACGAGCGAAGGTAGTCAAGAATCGATAGCGGCAACGGCAGCTTCAGTGACAGCAACGGATACGACCGCATCGGCGGCGACAACAGTGGCGAGATTCAAGAGATTGAGATTCAAATTCACTGTTTCTCAACCCTTAATGGAATATATTGGGTTGCGTTTTAGATAAAACCTCTAACATATAAACCCTAAAATTGACTCTCAGTATCATGTTGAAATATTTTTACAAGTCATTTATCTTAATCACATCAACCCATTAGTCACATCAGCATCACATAAAATTGTTGTACAACTACTCCATTAAAAAATAAAGAGAATGTTTTCCAAGTTTTACAACAAAATGAAGAGCTTTTAAAGAAAACAAAAGAACAATTACGTTAACAATAACAAACATGTACACATAGGAATTAGCCAAAACTAAAGAAGTAGCCAAAGGAACAAATCACATCATTACAACAACACCAACAACAACCAAACAAGCATACTTGTTCCATAAACATTGGAAACCATAAAAAGAAAAAAAAAAAAAAGACATAAACAGTGGCAACTACATAACTAAGTGCCACCTCTAGCAGTGGAAAGAGTCGACAACCTTGCACTTAACAGGGAGTTCCATGCATTTCTTGGGATCAACACCATAGAAAGAGAGCAACCCCGAATCCTTGTAGCGGCAGAAGCATGGAAGATCAGCCTTTGCAATGGCCGAGCAACAATCAGAGGTGGGATCAACGGGATTTGCCCCACTCACACTTGCCATGCATGCCTTCAACCCATCTTTGGGCATGCGACAGAACGAGTACTGCGCATTCACTGGCCCTGACCCAATCATCACAATGCCCAACACCATCATCGCCACAATCATAACCTTCTTTGCCTCCATCACTATGAATCTGATTTGATGGTATTTCTCTGCTCACTCTGATTCACTCTTGCATTGTGAAGAGAGTGGAAGTGTGAGGCTTGTTATATAGAGAGAGTATAGAAGTCCCGTGACAAAGTGTGTGCTGGCGGGTTGGCAATACCATGGGAGTATGGGGCCGTTCTATCACGGGCATGCAACTCTTTGTTTGCTTCTTGCATGGAATGACTCCATGTTCGCACTATTCTATGAGGTTTTTGTTTTTTTAATGGATTTAGTAATGTGTGACATTGTGACACGTGAAGTGAAGTGTGAATACAGTTGGATTTCCATGGGAGAGAAGCTTCATTGTACTCTAGGTATCGTACTACAAACAAAATATTATCCGCAATAATATTATCTTGATTCAGATCAAAGGAGAACAAGTACAAGAGAAAATTAGTTAATATTTGGAATGGTGAGATAATATGTAAATGTTGGAGAAATTTAGTTTAAAAAGACAAATTTATTTCGATTATTTTATGTTTTTAAAAATAGTCTTGTATTATGTGGTAAGCGGTAAATAAATAAATTTTACAATACTTTGTAGAAAAAGAGAGAGTAACATGATAAAGGTGTTTCAACCTGAAGTCTATTAAAAAAATATTATTAGTTTATTGGATTTGGACTCTTAAGTGAAGAAACAAGCTTTTCAGTTAAGGGTTAATGGAATAAAATTATCAGAAATAACACTAATGTTTCGATTTCAAATTTATTAAGAAGACATCGTTAAGATAAATCATTATATTCGTAGTATTGTCCCTTTTCAAGCTGAAAATTCAATCTCCAATCCTTAAAAAGATATCTAGAAAAGTATGTGTATTAAAAATAAAAAAACTCAACGTCCATCTTTAAAAAAAAAAACATTGAAAACTATTGATTCTTTCTTTAATGAAATTTTTTTGTGATATATATTAAAACATGTTTACAAAATCTTAGACATTGTTGTGAAAGTAAACTTATGTAAAAAAAAAGTATTTTAAGTATTTTTCTGCGTACATTATTTAGTAAGATTCAATTATATTATTACATTGTCCAATTCAACAATTAACATGATTCAATGGTGTGTAAATTTCTTAAACATTTGAGTAAAATTAACATTTTACCCAAAATATATATATATATATATAT
>Ga0209700_106446_pt1 | contig 18172 bp, 10 predicted proteins | sample SiratroredBW_FD_187528 | JGI IMG/M metagenome (GOLD analysis project Ga0209700, IMG submission 187528) | Root nodule microbial communities of legume samples collected from California, USA - Siratro red BW (SPAdes) (version 2) | ecosystem: Host-associated > Plants > Roots > Nodule | place: USA...
TATACATATATATATATATATATATATATATATATATATTCACAATGCTTAGTTGAAGGATGTCAAATTAATGTTTTCTCAAATTTTCATGCAATTGTACACATCAAATGCAAAAAATTAAAATTCAAAATACGAGTTTCTGTGTTAAAAATAAGAATATGATGTTCATATTTTTTGAATGGACGTGAGTTTTTAGTTAGATATACATCCAATCTGAAACCAAGCGTACGATAGTCTACTATGGGAATTGCTATTAGATTTTTACTATCAGTGTAGTTGTTATTATTTGACTAAGTGCTTAATTATATCAAAAGTTTACATTTTGCATTGAAGAGTAGGATTCTTAATTGTATAAATAAAAATATCCTTAACATACTAATATTTGTCTTAAAAGATAAAAATATCATTAACTTTTTAGATTTATGGGCATATTTAAAAAGTTCACTTTATTTATTGTAATTTTAATGTGAATTAAATATTCAAGTAAATAATGTAATAAGGTAATAGTATTTCTTTTATAACTATCATTTTTAACAATGTTTTTTTCGCGCTATATAAAAGGGTGTGAGATAGGTTGAAGGAGGAATATAAAGATAATTTAAAAAGGACGAGAAAACGAAATAGGGAACAGATGATGATACAGTGAACAAGAAAAAGAAAGCAAATCTTATTTTCTTATAAAAGAAAATAATATTCCCATTGAATTATATTTGGTATATGTAAAAAAAAGAAAGAAAGAAGGAAATAGCTAACTCTTATCCGGAGAATGACAGTTGAACCTCCAAACCTGAAGTGGGACCCAGCTTTACACCAAATTTATGCATTAAAAAATATTGACTTTTGTAAAAATTACTCTGAAAGTAAAGTAATTTCTAATTAATTCACAACGTATTAAAATTAATCATATTAATTTATATTTAATAAATTATAATACACTGTCTTTTTCAAAGTAGATATTTTTTAATAATATTTTTAGTGTTACTTTTTGAAGCCAAGCAAAGGAAAAGGTATACATTCCATTATTGACCACGACCACACTTTGTTTTTGACGAAAACAAAAATATGTTTGCTGATTTGTGTTCTCTAAACCCTAGTTGGTTCATTTAACCATTTTCCTCTCTCTTTTTTCATCATGAAACCATTTTTATAAATATTACAAGAAAATTATTAGGAAAAATAAAAGTGATGATGTAACATCATGGGAAAAATGAGGATATTGTGCTGAAAAAGAAAGAAAGAGAAAATGAAACTCTCTGTTGTGCCTAACTCGTAGATTCTGAGTATCACATGGATCTGCTACCATTTTCATGTTTAAAACTAATCTTTTTTCTGCGCATGTGTTACTCAACAATACACCAATAAATTCGCATTCAATGCATAGAAATCATCGCAAAAAGCTTCTTCTTTAGAGTTTAGCCTCCGTTGAATAAATATGTATAAATCCATAATTTAAATTTAATATTTGTTTTCAATTCAAATCAATAACTCTTATATTTACATTTTACCTATTCTTTCACTTTATCATATTTTGATCCAGTATATGATTGACTCCTTGTTATATTTAAAGATAGCAGGAAATAATAATATATTTGTACATGACATGAAAAGGTAAAGGCCATTTATTGGTTTGGCTAGAATAAAGGCCATTGGATCACGCCAATGGTTTTTACTATTAATAAATATCAAGTAATAGTTAAATCCATCTATTTAATATATGCAAGTTTTATTAACACATCAAATGTCAGTAAATGTGTACAATATTTTATTCGAGTTCTATTTTGACACATCGTATAAGGTTGTTTATATGGCACTAGAAGGAAAAAAACGGCACAAGCAAATATAAGAATTAATGCTTCTTAGTGAGCACCGGAGAGAAGTAAGTGTACCACTTGATTCAAGATACAACTGATTTCTAAAATAAAATAAAAGGAAACGAAAAGAAGGCTCCGTTCACATAGTTTGGGTTAATTGTTTACAAGTGAAAAGTGAAAAAAACTGTATTTTGAATTTAAGATAATATGACAGTAAATTATACTTGAATAATTCTTCCAGTTAAGGAGAATAAATGTTTGTTTTTAAACTTCTTTTGTATTTTCTCAAATGATGCCAATTTTTATTTTTTTTTCTCCTTCCATAGACGTTAAACAATTTAACTTGAAAAATAGTGTTATTGAGGAGGAGGTAGTCAATAACTAAAAAATGTTATTATATTCTATTATTGGTAAAGATAATATCCCTTATAATCATTAAGGATGTTTAATTGTTTAAAGAATCGTGTTTGAAAATTCTCTTATTTTTAATTCGTGACTTTAAATTAATTTTTTATATCGATTACCGGATAAATATTTGCTTTGAAACGATTTTTAACTTTAATAAGATATATTAGTAGTTTATTTTGAATAACTTAGTTACATATATACATTAAATGAGTTTGATATAATTTATTGGCCGTTTACTTTGAACAACTTAGTTACATATATACATTAAAGGACTTTGATCCCATGTCCTAAATGTTTATTTTGAAAGATGCCATTTATTTAATGTCTTTTATTCAAAGTTACCATGTTTATGTGTAGTTGTTTAAATATTATTAAGTCAATGTGACAACTTGAAGAGATTTATCAAAAGTTTGATTTATTTAAGAATATGTCTCATTAAAACTTCGTTAGGAAAAACATTTCTTAGAGATAAAAACTAAGCTAAGAAAAAAGAGTACATAACTCTCTCACTAATTTACTCAATTTGAGTAAATTTGTTTGTTGCATTCCAAGTTCTCGATACAAGCTTTCCAATTAATTTTTTAAGCTTGTATACTCTAACTTGTAGGGAGTCAGTTACTTGATAAGGACTATCCCAATTAGTTCTAATTTTCTTTTGTGTTTCTCTCTTCGATTTTCTCCAAGTTGCCATAATAAATCTCTTAATGAAAAGCTCACTTCTTGGCACACATATTATAACATCAAATTGTCCTATTTTTGGTAATCGCCTCTCTTATTCGGGCTTCTTCTCTTATTTCATGAATCAGTTACAGTTCCACCCTCAAGTTGCCATTATTTATTGCCTCCATCAAAATTTTGGCTTCACTAAGATACCTCCCTTGAGCTTAATTAGAATCATGTTGTGCAACCTATATGTAAGTGGGAAAGGGGTTTTCTTTGTGGACAATTGAGTAGTGCAATGATAACTCTAGAGTATGTTGGGTATCTCTTTAGCCCATAGACCTTTTGTTTGACCAAGTTTCTTTTTCTAGTTAATTTAAAATGACCTTGTTAGTTGTCTCGACTTGGTCATTGATTTAAGGATACTTAACAGATGACTCAATGTTTAATACTGAAATGTTGCAAGAATTGCTCAAAACCTTTATCTACAAACTAATGACTATATTAGCAACAACCAAAAGCAGGAGACCATCTTTACACAAAACATTCTTCTAGAAGAACTTTTGTATCTAATGAACAATGATATTTTTCAAAGATCGACTTTTATTCATTTAGTAAAATAATTAATAAACATTATTAAAAACTTTACCTAACTTTTAGCAAGAGGAAAATGACTAAGTATATCCATTCCCCATGTCATGAAAAGCCATGGACTGATTATAACATGTAATTCTTTTAAAGGGAGCACATGAAGGAGAGCAAATTTCTAACATTTTTATCATCTCTCAATGAAAGTGTGTGTATCCTTTTGAAGTGTTGGCCAATTGTATCTTGCTTGTAAGACTTAGAAGGCCTACAGTGAGCTTCTAATATATATTCTGCAACGTAACTTGGCTAACATGTATTTGGCTTTATCATCTTTGGGCATTTTAGCAATAGTGAGGAGATCCCTATTAAAAAAAGCTTGTCATTATATATAGTGTAAAAGGAAGATTGTCACTATAATCTCTTAACCTTTTACATTCATTAGGGAGTATGTCTAATGTTGCTTGGATTTATTTATAACACATCTTCATGGTCCCAACTTAGCATTTTAAGGTTTCTCGGATAAGAATTTGGTTTTAATGTCTTATTTTTGTCCTATCTAGTTTTGAAAGAATGTTAGTTCACTTGTTTTGTTCCCTTAGTACACGAATGTTGAATTTGTCAAATTGTTCCATCATATTCTTGGAAATATGATAGTATTTTTGTAGCAAGGGTCTCTTAGTAGTCTTCATTTATTTGTCCTGTGATCAAATGAGAGTCACTTTAGCACTTGAGTTGTTTTAATCCCAACATCTGACCAAGCCTTAACCCTACAATTAATGTTTCATATTCAAGGTTGATTGTATGATGTATCATAGTCGAATTATATGGTTTGCTCGAGGATATTTTTGTCCAGTCTTTCGAGGATTATCCCAACTTTGTTGCCTTTTTTTATTTGATGAACCATATAGGCAAGGAACACTACTCATATGTTTCTTTTAGCTAAGGAAGCTCTATGAGGAAATCAACCAATAATTGAGTTTTCATCATACCTTAACTCTCAAACCGCAATTTGAACTTGGATATTCATTAACCACGTTGTCATTCTTCCAACTAATTGTGACTTTTTTAAAACCTATTTGATGAATTAATTAGTTCACATAATGATATCAAAGATTTGAAATATTGGTGGAGTCTTTGTGTAGAGAAGGTAAGGGTCAATACAAGCTTCTCAATCACATGATAACACTTTTCAACTGGGTGGAGAGTGTGACTCATAAAATAGATTATAATTCATTCATTTTTTTCTTCTTAAAAAACGAATACCGGACTTATTTTTTATCTTGAAAAAACTAAGTAAAGAATGAGCATTGAATTGAGTGTTGGACTAACAAGAATTGACACGGAAGCAATATCTTGCTTTGATTTTCTAGAACATTACCTCACACTTATTGTTCCATATGAACTAATTTAACATTTTCAAGAGTTTGAAGAAGAATAGTTTGGGGAGGAATCTTGAAATGGTCATAAGCTTCCCCATTAACGTGTTAGACCTCTTTCAATTTTCCCAAACTTCTCATGGCTAAGATTGTCATGTATTTATCATTATTGACCTCTATATCTCGCTAAGTGATCATAAAGACAAGGAAATTCCTCCTCCAACACTGAAGACACATTTTTCCATATTCAAGTTCAAATTGTGTTGTTTGACCTTTGAAAAAACCTTTTCCAAGTGGAAAGGACAATCTTCAACTCTATTTGACTTAACGACAATGTCATCAACATACACTTCCAAAACGTTACTAATGGACACTTTAAACACTTTGTTCATGAGTCTATGATAGGTTGCTTCAACATTTTTTAGCTCGAAGGTCATGACCTTGTAACAAAAATTACCCCCTTTAATCATTAAGGTAGTCTTATTATCATTTGATAAAGACATTCTAATTTGATTGTATTCTGAATAAGCATCAAGGAAACTAAGCAACTCATAATCAGTCATGTTATCAATGAGCCAATTTGTATTTTGTAATAGGTATGTATTCTTGAGGTACGCCTTGTTCAAATCTATGTAATCAGTGCATGTTCTTCACTTGTTATTTGATTTTCTAACCATAACTAGATTTGCAAGCCACATGGTGTATGTAATCTCCCTAATAAAGCTAGTTTTCAATAATTTCTTCATGGTCGACTACAAGACATCTCTCTTCTCTGATTTTTCTTTTTCTTTTTGTCACTGAGTCTAGCTTGAGGGAGGATTTCTAACTTGTGACACCAAAAGTATGGGTCAATTATTGGCATATCCATTGAGCTCTATGTAAAATGATCATCATTTGTAACTCGCTCTATATGTTCTCTGAGTAAGCGGTTCGATGTTTGGCCAACTATGATGCACTGAGTTGTTTGAGAGTTGAGTTAAAAATTTATCCTTGGATCATTAAATGTGGTATAACTCTCTTCAAACTCGAGTCATGGGTCGAGGTCAACCTCTTCTTCGAATGAGTCTAACTAATGTTGCTCAACTATAACATAATGACATTGTAGCGGAACGTTGATTTGATCCACTAATTAAGGACACTTTGAAATAGTAGGGAGCGACCTTTAAGCTCTAAGCATAATGTGTCAGTGTTTTCTTGTGGTCGACCTTGACAATTATGATAATTCAATTTTTGTTAAGGAATTTCATTGCCAAGTGTGTAGTGGATACTATTGGTCCGAGATGGTTGAGCGTTTGTTCTCTAGTAAGGCCATTATATGAAGTGTTGGACTTCACAAGAATGCATCAAATTGTAAGAATCTGATTTGCCTTACTAATGTAGAATGTTGTTAACAAATTGATACAACCTTAAGTGTGTACTCTCTTCTCAGCAAACTCAAGTAGTGGATATAGGTATGATTTGATAAGAGAGGTGAGACTGTCAAGCTTCAAGAATGTAGACAAATAAAGTACATAAGTCGAGCTTTCTTGATTGATGAAGACTTTTTACTTTTGCTATTATGGTGGTAACAATGACCAGATCATCTTGTGCAGGTTAGTTGATACAAAAGTCTTTATCTGAAAAGATGATTGATGGGAGAGATAATGGTGAAAGGAGACTTATCAAATTCGTGCTTAGGAAATGCCTCTTCCTTATTGAATTATAACTTCCCCTACCAACATATCCATTAGCAGTAATGTTTACAATTCTTCGAACTTCACTAGGAATTGTTGAGGTTGGTTTATAACCAACTGTTCTTATTCAGGCAGCTGAGCTCCTTGTTTCTCTTGATGAAAACCACTATGATGTCATCTATCCGAAGCTCCTCTCCATCCTCCTCATTCGCAACCTTTTCCTACTCACCTATTTTGTACAAAGTAGACCAGTGCTAGTATGGCAAATTATGTCTCTTTTATAATGATATCCCGACTAGCAATAGGGTATAATTGTTATACCTCCTTAGGCACCTATGATTGGAGGTTCCGAGAAGTTGGTGATAGAAGAAAAAAATGAAGATGCGACACCCTTCATTAATATCTTTCGCATCTTTGTATTTTCTTTGATGCTTATATACTGTACTACTTAGTTACACAATTCATCCATGTCTTTTGGTGGGTTGGTAAAGAAAAATTTCAAAAACTAACTTGGCCAAAGTCTTGTCAAGATCACATCCATGGACATTGTCAGGTGAAGGTTAAGAATATTAAGTGATGTGATGCTTTTGAAAAACGAGCAATATAATTTTGAAGTAGTTCATTTTCTCCTTGCGTGATACATTCAAAGCAACTGATTTGTAACCACTGGTTTAAATTGAGCTGAAAACTTTAGATAAAAGGTTCAAAAGGAGTCAAAAATTTCTTGGCAAGGAATACTATTGTAATGTTATTTTTGAGAGGAACATTGGAAAAATCTGCAATTTACTTCGAAGTCATTGGTAAACAAATTTGCTTGTGTCATGTATGCCTTTAAATGTGCACTTGGGTTTGATGAACCATCATATTTGTCAATATTAGAACACTTCCATTTATAAGGAAGCGTGAGACTCATGATTTCAAAGGTGAAAAGATGGGAGCCATCAAGACTTTGTTCGATAAACTCATCCAAGGTAGGTGTTAGAATGACTTTGAAGTGTTGTTTCTGGTCATATTCATCATATTGCTTTTCTGACATAAAGCCACAATAATGATTTACTGTTCAAGGTTCCACATTTATCTTTTGCGTGTAGTTTGAAGTGTGTTGCTGTCGCGTTTGCATATCAATATTGTACCTTTTTAATTGAACCATGATGGTTTGCTGCCTAACACCCTTAGAACAACTTTTTCCCACTAGGGGTCTTGCCATGGTTGAAATTCAACGACCTTGCTTGGTATGTTTAGTTGTGATTTGGTAGTCGTCTTCAAATTTCTATATTTGTTGGTCCCAGAGAAGGATAACAAGTTAAATATGTAAAGCTTGTAACTCAATTTGGTGCTAACACTATCTTTAATATTAATATTAATAAAAATAGTGATACAAATATTATACAATTTATCCAATTATTATATTAAATAAATTTGTAGTTTTTAAATGTTATATTATTCGATTATGAGATCTTATAGTCTATTTTTTTAAAATATTCTAAAAAAGTCTAATAAAAATTTTCAAATTACATTTAACGAAAAAAAGGAAGATATTTTAATTTTCACAATTTTTTTACTTCGAAAGGAAGATACACTAATACACTGTACGTTTATATATATATATATATATTGTAAATTATAGTAACTGTTCAAGTGACAAGATTATATGCATTATTGAGGGCAGTTTGATAAAGATGATTTTAGAAAAAGTAATTATTGATTTTCAAAAACTTAATAAAACAACTAGAAATAAATAATTACATTTTTTTAAATAAATTGAACGAAATACACACACAACTATTGTTTATTATTATAGTCAATTAAGTCCTTTAGTAAGTGAATCAATCAAGATTTATCCCATTTCCAATTATCCCATTTGGGCCCAACCCAATTTTCAAGCCCAACATGATTAGGTGCACTCTCCATTTGTTCTCAAAGGTATTTCTTCCTGTACCTCCATATTTTTTTTTCTGCATCCCAATAAATATAAAAGTTCTCATTTTGTTTTTGTTTTCTTTTAATGGTACAATTTAAAAGGTTAAAATGTATTTTATAATGAGTAATTTAAAAAGTTTCAAAGATCATGTAATTCAGAAATTATTTTTTATTTTAGATTATATAATCTAAAAGTACTTTATTTCTTCTTAAAAGCTTCTAAATTACATAATAAAAATATTATTTTTGACTTTCAAATTATACAATTTAAAAGTAATTTAAAAAAAATTGAGATTATATAATTCAAAATCCATCCAAGAAATGGAACTGTATTTTGTGCAATTCAGATTGTTCTTGACCTTTGAAAAACCATATTTTCACTTTCAGACCTCAAAATTCATAATCTATTTTTTTTTTCACTTCTTATAATTTGTTTCGATTTCTCATCGATTTGTCTTAAGCTATCCGCGTATGGCTTTTTATGCTCCCTAAATGTTTCGTTGTGTATTTTCCCTATGGCGTTGATTTTCTTGGTTCTAGAAATTTACGTGGTTTTTGTCTTCTCTTCAAGCTTTTAGTTTTTTTTTTTTTTTTTTTTTTTTTTTTTTTTTTTTTTTTTTTTTTGGTGTGAATTTTATTACTGAAAGAGGATATTGAAACTGGTGATGAATCCATGATTTTTATGGTTAGTTTACCCGTCCAAAATCTACGGTCTTTAGGTTCCTTTTGATTTGAGTGAATTCGATGGTGGTATGATTTTAAATTTTTTGTTATTTAAGTTTTGGTCGTTCTGTTTGTTCTTGCTTCTATTTGATGGTTTCTTTTTTTGCTATTATATGACGTTTTTGCTTGATTCGTGGTTGTGAGGGTGCATCAAACTTTTACAAATATAAGTGAGATTCGTGAACAATTCAGATTGCAAAATACATATTCATACTTCCACATTTTTTCATGTAACACTGAATTGTACCATCCACAAGTTATTAACTTTTACACTGTACAGTTATAAAATCATTTCCGGATTTTAGAATACACAATTTAAAAGTTATTCAAATTATATAAAAAGTGTCATCTAAATTGCGTAGTAAAAAAATAAAAAAAATATTTTTAAATTGTACAACACGAATTATGCAATCTAAAAGGTTTTATCGGAATTGTATAATATAAAAAATTTTATGAATTAAGAAATCTGGAAGACACTTTTTATTTTGAGATGTACAATTTGAAACGATAAGGAAAATATGGGAGGTGCAGGAAGAAATACCTTATTTTCAATTAGGTGCTACAAAACTCTTTTAGTTCATACTCACATGTCCAATAAAGGGTTTTGCATTTCGCACCCCATAATTTTGAACTTGTACTTTTGTGAGGGATTGGAAAAATACATTCTGAATTGAACATTCTAAAATGTATTTTCAAATCCAAAGTGTATCTTTTGAATTGTGTAATCCAGAATACACTAATATATTTTAGATTATATAATCTAAAATATATTTTTAATCTGAAAATACCTTTTTAATATGAAATCTATAATGTATCTAGAAATACATTATGGAATGTTTAATTCAAAAAGCATTAATACATTTCAGATTGTATATTCTAAAAGTAATGTATTTTTTTTAGAAAAAAAAGCTTATGAATAAAGAAACTGAGTATAAATGCATTTATTAAAGTTAATTGTGTACATGAATATAAAGTCATATACAAGAATAAAATGAATAGTGTGTATGAATAAAGACAATCATCTACAAGACTAACATATGTTCATGCAATTCTTAACATATGGATAAACACTTGCATCCTACTAATATAATATAAAGATCATAATTGAGCCTCTACATAACAATATGTTGACCACACAACATGTCTACTTTTTGTAAGTTGTTAGAAAACCATCTTACAATTTCACTTGCACCAGTTTCCATCATGTAATGTAATAGGTAAGTAGTTGGAAATACGAATGTAAATCAAGATCATACACATTAGAAAATGCCAAAACAAAATGTGAACTATACACATGTTCTATACATATGAGTCGATTCACACTAATATATGTGGAAGACTTACTTCGTAATGAGAATAGATGATACTTTAAAGATAATTGATCATGATCATGCAAATATAAAAAAAATATTTATATTTTATTATAATATAATAAATAATGTTACAATAATAAATAAAATAATTTAAATTTTAATATTTTGTGAAATAAATTATTTTAATATTTTGTGAAATAAATTATTTTAATATTTGGTAATTAATTTTTTAAATAAAGTTAAATTATAAACTATCCAGGATTAAGTTTTTAGACCATTTATAAACTATCTAGGATCTTCTTATTCTGTTGAACTTTTGGAGTATTCTATTCGGAAGTTTTGAATTCCATTTATGATAATTTGAAAATCTTTAGCTTAAATTTAACTATTCAGAAGTTAAATTATATAACATTTCGTCAATTATTTAGCTTCCATCGTCTAGAACCTTTTACATTGTCTTTGAAGAGTTGTGGATTTTATACTAGCATGTCACTTATTCCTTTATTAGTAATTGAATTGCATCTTATAATTCTTTGGAAACTTTTAATTGAAATGCTAATTATATTCAAATTTTGACAAAACACAATTATAATGTATTTTGTCTTTACATTAAACTAAAGTGTGAAAACATGTCAAAATATAAGAAGGGAGAGTTGAATTGTGTTTTAAAGTTTTTAAAGATTTTTGTAGTTATGGTCTGATGACGTTCAATCAGATGATAACTTTTAACTTGAAAAACGATATGTCAATAAGTTTCAGAAACTTAGTTTCAAAAATTCCCATTCTTAAGTTAGCACATATTTAATAATATGCAATTTTAGTAAGATAAGGAAAGAAATTTCACTGTATGATCTTATATTGGTCCCTTTGACAACACAAACTATATCTAGTTTTCAATCAACTGATTGAGTTTTACTATGCAAATTAACGTTGTAGAATATAATATAAGTATTCTTCTAGATCATAGGCACTCCTAGCTAACCTATTTAGTATTTGTTTGGAACGTAGTCACTTTTGACTAACTCATCGAGTATTTTTTCGGAACTTAGCCACTCTAGGATAACCTATAGAGTATTCTTTAAACACTTACCCACTCCTAGATAAAATCCTAAGTATTCTTTTGAAATTTAGCCATTCGTGACTAATCCACTGAGTATTTTTTAATAAATAGTCACTCCTAGCTAAATAGGATTTGTCTAAAGGGTTATCTAAAAGATCACTAAGGTTTCTCACTAGAGAGGGTAGTGTCCTTTAACATATACAATGTTTATGCACTCTTCTCATTTGTTAATGAACATAAACAATGTTCTTTCTAACTTAGACTTGTGGATATTCTTTTGATTGTCCTTTGTCTATTTATATATATATATATATATATATATATATATATATATATATATTGGAAGAAGATTGTTCATGCACCTGAGCATGCTTAGGCTTCAAGATGCATTAAGTGTTCTTGATTTAACAATGAATGTATGTGGCTTTGTTGACAACACCTCTGAAGCATGCCAAAGCTTTACATGCTTAGATAGCTGACTTTTTTTCCGCTTATGAGAAAAGTGTAAGGCTTAACACAATTAGTTGATTTCGTAACGTTGGCATTTTGCCTTTTTCAAAAAAGTTGTTTGCATTAAGCAAATTTCAATATATATTTTTAAGATTTTTTTTTATGTTGATAAGGTGTTACAAGATCTTCTTGAAAGACTAAAGAAGTTTGTAATTCATACAAACATAAAATAGACATTTATTAAAGTTTGACATGTATTATGAAGAATGATTACATCTCTTAAAACAAGTATACTTGTCCGTTCAAGCAAAAACTTATTTGACTATATATATCTGCTTACATTTCTGTAAGCAAGAGCTTACATGTACACTTCCTACGTAAGCAAGAGCTTACATGTACACTTCCTACATTTCCTACATGTACACTTGTGTCTGTCAAACCAAGCATATATTAAACATTGCTAACATTGCTTGCATCTATCCAGCCATAAAACTGTGTTTGATGGGCTAGATTGGATATTTTATGTCTGAGAAATAAAATCATGTTTCATTATTAGTTGTTTAAGTATCCAATAAAAATTCAACCATAAGATTTATTGCACTTGGATCTAACATAAAAAAATATTGTATTCTTATTGAATATACTTTAATTATGGCTTCGTCACCAAATGCCCTATTTTATAACGATCTCCCACAAGTTACAATGTGTAGATTTGAAATACATTTTCCTACACTGCCATCTAAGATATTTTCTTCCATCATCTTTTGCTGTGTTCAATTTTCTAGATATTGACCTCAAATACTAAATTGTTAAAATAATAAGAAAAAAAAAAGTGGTTGAATTAATTATGTTTTCAATTCTTAAAAACTTTCTTAAAAACCTTTTCAAAGAGACGACACTCAAAAGAAGCACTCAAATTTTATATTAATTCATCTAACTACCAAGACAATGTCCATTCATAAAAATTATCAAATTTTACTAAATCTCAATAAAACATTGAGAATAAATATTTTAATTGCAACTTTTCGTCAAATACTCTATTTTTTTTACTTGCTTCTCCAAGCAACTCCTGTAAAGATTCTTTAACTGATAGTCTCATTAAACTTTTAAACTATCTGTATAACTTAATGCATCTTAAGTAAACAAGTAAGAAGGTTAAACTCAAATTAGAAGAAATAGATGATATAACACTTTATAACAATACTTGCTCTCAAAAGTAATATGTATCCTGGTCTTCTTACTGTGATCGTATATATAAGACTTTCAGAAAGTAGCTCTAGTAAGAGGTTAAAGAGTATTGTTCATTATCTTGATAAGAATAGATAAAAAGTGTATGAAGTATCATTTAATATATTTCACTAATTGACTTACTTGATAAGGGACTATGTTATGCTTATCTTATCTAATTAGTATATTATATATGACTTAGTACGTTAGATTGACGTACATAAAATATTTTATTTTTTCCATTTGTTTTATTCTAAGATATAGATCGTTCTTAATCTAACATCGTATATATTTTTAGTAAATTAACTTCTTCTTCATGAATATTGAGAAGACAACATAAAACAAAAAGTAATAAAGATTCAAATAGATACTTCAAAATACTTTAAATCATATTTATTTATATATTTATATAAAAAAAATAAAGATTTTAACTATTTTTTATCGATATTACATGAAAATATACAGTTTTCCATAACTTGAAATTTCAAGAATTTAAGAATAATTATGGAAAGAAATAATAATAATTTGTGATAAATTTAATGCTACTAACAAAAGTTTTCTTAAAAAAATTTCAGTAATTTATATTACAACTAATTCGATTATTTTCATAAAAGGATATTTGTATAGTTGTTAAGTAATTGCATCAAAATTAATTCGATTATTATTAAAAAGTTTATACTTGTCTCGTTAAGTATTTCGGCATATTATAGTTTTTGATATTTTTAATTTCTTATTTTCAAACGTAACAGTAATGATGACAGACTTTTACGTCCTCCAACAGTACTTTACTCTGGTTTTTAATATGACTTTTAATGCATTCATTAATTATAAAAGAGAATTAACTTTATAATAGAAAAATGTTTGTACACTGTTTTGTTTTCTCCAGAACTCATGTTTGTGGGACTACCCTTCTCGCCATTAAAATAGTGATTTCCATGTGGAAGGAATATGAGAATGACAACACACGAAGCGATGGCGTTTTGATGAAGCTTTCTCCCCAAAATATCTCTTCTCACCGTCACCTTCACAGCCACACGTATATAGTCTATGAAATATCTACTTCCCAACCCAAAATATCTACCATTTCTTCAAGAACATTCCAGGCTTTGGAATCACCATCTTCCTTTTTCTCAGATATTTCTTCTAGACCTTTCATTTCCCAAACCACCCTTTTATCCCCATAATCATAAGTACCCAAATACACCTTCTTTTTCCTCATTCCCTCCTTCATTCTCATCTGGGTGCAATTATATGAGCTGAAGGGCAACTTAAAATCACTTCCTTTTCATGACTCTGTGATTGCGACAATGGAATATTGTAAAGAAGGGTCGTCTTACTATAACGTTCTTGATGTTAGTTCGGATGCTAATGTGGAAGAGATAAAGCGTGCTTACAGAAAGCTTGCTATGCAATGGCACCCTGATAGGTGGACCAAGACTCCTTCTTTGTTGGGTCAAGCCAAACACAAATTCCAGCAAATTCAAGAAGCCTATTCGGGTATGTTTGCTTCAAGTTCTTGCGTCTCAAGAGTAAAAGATTGTGCCTTTTCTCAAGTTATATCATGATTATGATAGTTCGAACTACATAAGTTTTGTTGCTTATTTTTCTTTGTGATTTATTGGAACAGTGTTATCGGACAGTAAAAAAAGAAGTATGTATGATGCGGGGTTGTATGATCCTCAAGAGGAAGAGGACGAGGTGAGTGCTTCAGAGTTGCCTTTTATATGCATTCAAATTTGTTTTTGTTTTTTTTCTTTCTGTGTCGCGTTCATGGAAGATTTATGTGTGTGTTTGTCTTACAGGGGTTTTCTGATTTTTTGGAAGAAATGTTGTCTTTAATGGCTCAAGCGAGGAGAGAGGTAATGCTTCTTAACAAAATCTCCAGTTGCCAATCCTGGTTAGATTTGTAGAAATACAAATGGAAATAGAAAGTATAATTGTTTATATAAGATGAAACAGTAGCATTTAGAACATAGAGTATGTTTTGATGAATAGTGGTGTCAAGAATAAACATTGATCAGTATGTGCCAACCATATATGTGTTGCAGAAAGAGCATTACGATCTGGAAGAGTTGCAAGAGATGTTGATGGAAATGGCTAAAGGATTCGAGTGTCCTTCCATGTACTGTGGGGTGCCCTCTGGTGTAGATGAGTCTCGGTGCTCAAAGAGGACTCGTTTTGACAGAAGCATGATGGAGAATAAGGGGTCACATTTTCAAGTACCTGATCTTAATCTCTATTGCAGTTAACAAGTTTTTTTTTTTTTTTTGTTTTTCCTTTCAAGAAAAGCAATTTTCATGGATGGATATGAAGCAGCAGAAGAAATTTTGGTAACAAGAGTAGATATTTTTAACATGAATTTATTATCTTGTACATATTTGTTGTATGGTGTTAGATTCCTGAGATGTTAGTGTTTAGTCTCAATTTCTGTAGCAGTTGTAATTGACATCTTCTGTTGGAAATTATGTGTTAAGTAAGGATTTTCTGCCATGGATTTGCTCCTTGTACCTGTTTCTGTTGGAAGACATGCCATCTTTTAAACTGTTATGTCCTTATCTTTAATATAGTTTTTAAGATTATTTTTATTTTTCAAAATCAAATTTGTTTTCTGGTTTCATATTTTAATAAAATGTTTCATATTTGAATAAAAAACAGTAAAATTTTCAAAATCAATTGACTGTAAAGAGAAAAAAAAATCAAAAATCCAACACATACGAAAAAACAGTTGATAATATATTTTCGAACTGAATTATGTAATTTAAAATAAATTTTTGAATTATGTTATTTGAAATCTTTTTTCCTTATCAATAAGAAAAATAGGATGAAAATATAATAGTGGTAAAAGAAATTATACATAATATTTATCATGAAATTATTTGTCGGATGAAAATATAAAAGTGGTAAAAGAAATTACGCAAATTATTTATCATGAAATTATTTGTCATGATTAGCTAATTTAGGTGTGGCATGTTACGTTTGACCCTTCTTTCAGAGTGCATACTATTTCTCTTCCTTTTACAGAAAACACAATTTTTATTATTAAATTTTTTTTACACTCTTTTTTATTAATAAAAAAAAATAAACTAATTTTGATGGATTGAACTTATCATTTTAATACTCCTCTATTAGTTTCAATAAATTTAAACTAATAGGGAAGTGTTTGAAAGGGTGCTGTATTTTCCTTTTTAAAAAGTAGGCCTGAATCTAGATATGATAATAGTGTAATTTTAGTATTTATAAAAGTTTAATTCACTATTTCATCTTTTAGTCTTTTATAATTAAGATATTATTTTTTTAAAAAAAGTTTAATTTTAAAAAATGTATTACTTTAATATGGATTCTAAATAAGTGTCTTTAATTTAAGAAATTAAAATTGAAGAGAATTATTAAGTAATTTACTTTTAAGAAATCTACATTTATGGAGTTTATATTAAAATAATATTTTATTGTTAAAATAATATATCATCTTAGTTTATAAAAAAACAATGATCTGTGAGTTAATAATGAATAAAATTTAAGCTTTAGCATTTGTTATGACCGAAAACGTAACATCTTTTCAGAAATGAGACAATATATTAATATTGTGTAAGAAGTTAATTTCAAAAGTTAAAAATAAATGCTTTAAATTTTTTATAAGATAAAAAATTGTATATTTGATGAAACTTTATAAATCAAAGTGGATTTAAGTCTATAAATTAAAAGAAAATAATGTGAATATATCATGGGAGTATTTTAATGTTTATAAATAATTAAGAAATCTTTATAAGTCTAAAAATAATAAAAAATTTGAAAAATAATAAAAATAATATATGATATGAAAATAAAAAAATGAACGAAAAAAATACAAGATATAAAATGTAACAGCCCAAAAATTCTATAACTTTTTTCTGTTACCAAGTATTAACATCCATTTAAGGTTCAAAGTACTACAAGAATGTTCAGATACATCAGAGTTATGTATAACTATTCACATGACAAAAGGAAAACCATCTCAAAATCATAGAGTCTTTAACCACAACAAAAACATATATACAAGACAAAAGGAGATCGATTTAAGAGTATATTATCTTTAAGGTGCTCCTAAACCTGCATCTGCACCTGCTTATGTATATAGTACAATTATCGCAGTTCACAAAACAACAAGAAAAACAAGGGTAAGTTAGCGAAATAATGTTTTTAGCTTATAAGAGTGAAAAGAATTGAAGTGATTAGATTTACAAATGCAAATACGAATTCTTAAGTCGAATAAAACTAAGTTTAACATTCAATCACAAACTTTCATACTTTATTCCAAATTCATTAACCTCATAATGATCCATTTGCAATCACCGTACCTTGATTTCCTTTCAATCCTCAGTACTCTGATTTCATTTCAATCAAAATGATTGCAAATACATTCATCATTCAATCATAACAACAATCATATTCAATCATTCTGAAGCTTATAGGTGCATGTGTAATTATGATACATTTGATTTCCTTTCAACTCCCATTACATTGGTTTCATTTCAACTATAATGATTACATACAAGCCTATAACTTAGTCATCACACATAACACATTCAATTTCATCATACTGAAGCATATAGAGACATATGTAACCATGGTACCTTGGTTTCCTTTCAACCCCCAGTACACTGGTTTCATTTCAACCAAAATGATTACATACAAGTCTATAAATCAGTCATCAACATAACACATCAATTCCAACAAACAACAACCAAAATGTTCTCACATGTTTCTTTCTAACATCATTACTTAAAACAGTTCAATTAATTATACCAAATCACAATAAATAACCAAATTCAATCAGTGCTCAAGGACCAGTCAGACCTGCAAGAAAGACTTGAGCACTGATAATCATATATCTGAGTCTTTTATTCTAGGGTTCTATTTGAAAGTAAATAACTAAAATAAGTTACTAGCTTCCCTTACCTGATGAAGATCTCTACAACAATTCTCC
>Ga0209700_106447_pt1 | contig 18170 bp, 13 predicted proteins | sample SiratroredBW_FD_187528 | JGI IMG/M metagenome (GOLD analysis project Ga0209700, IMG submission 187528) | Root nodule microbial communities of legume samples collected from California, USA - Siratro red BW (SPAdes) (version 2) | ecosystem: Host-associated > Plants > Roots > Nodule | place: USA...
TTTTATTATTCTACAACAACAAAAAAAAAACCTTAGCTGTGATTTTAAACACCTCGCTCTTTTTTTTCGTTTATTATTGTTTAAATATTTTTAGAGTAATATTAAAGAAGTACTCGATTAAACATACTTATGTAACGAAACGTGTTTTTTAAAGCAAATAAAATATTTTTTAAGCCAAGCATGTCTTTTCTGCATAAGACTTGGTATACTTCTTTGCAAGACTAATGACAGATGCCAAAGTTTCGGCAAAGTAAAGTATTTAAGCAAACATTGTTTTTTTGAGTATAAAGTTTTATCGGGTCGTGCTAATTTGTGAAATGAATGCGTTATGAAATAAGAAACTAGAAGTGATATAAGCAAAAGCCCGTCTAGCTCAGTTGGTAGAGCGCAAGGCTCTTAACCTTGTGGTCGTGGGTTCGAGCCCCACGGTGGGCGTTTTGTAATTTTTTTTTTGGTTTTGTGACACGTTTCACTTTCACATGCATGAGGGTGTTTCATTAATTTAGGCTTTATTACTATCACTCAAATGAAATGAGCATATTTAAGTGTGTTTCGAATCTCAAATAGAAAGAAAATAATAAAAGCTTCACTCCCCTTTAGTCAAAATTAATTTCTCTCATCTCTTTTATTCCTACTCGTAATTATTTTTAATAAATTTTATCAACAAGAAATATACATATTAAGAAAATTTTATATTTTTGTACTCCTTTTCCTGTTAACTAAACGATGGATTAACGAGAGAAATTGTCTTGCATATTGTAACTTTTAGATTATGACGTGTTGTTGAAGTATCTTAAACTTCATTTTGTAACACACCTAAAAATCATTTTTTTTTATTTACGACGAAAATATTGAAATTATAATCTTGTGCTATTCTTTTTCCCACGAGACACTGAATCAACTTTAATAGGTTCAAAATCATGCACATGCATATTATGTGTTATACACTTGTATCACTTCCATTCACAGAAACATCTTAATTATATCTGTTATGACTCATCAATTCTATACCCAAACTAGACTAATTTTATATTATATTAGTAACATCATCGACATGATGAGTACTGTGCAAATGATGAAAGGGTTGATCTGTGGGATTATTTCCTAATAGAAACCAAACAAAGTGAAACCAAACACAAGATTAAAAAAAATCTGCGGTCGGAAATGGCAAATGTGGTTGTGAAGCAAAGAGGCAAAAGAAGTTGAAATTATGAGCATAATGAAAAGCAGGAAGGTAATGATGTGACAATAAATTGAACCAAATAAACAAGGTTCTTTTAATCAATTCCATAAGTTGAGTATGTGATTTATAAGCATAACATGTTTACACACAGTAGAAATCATTATTTGAACCAGATCAAACATATGAAGGACAATGACTTCCTTAATTAGGCAGCATTTTGAATTCTGGGAGTTTTTGCTAATACTCCTAAAACTATCTGGGATTTGAAAACAGTGAAAATGATTGAGGCTTTGACAAGGTTGAACAATGACAAGAGGGTGTGGAGCAGACAAAGATCTATGGTATGATCGTGTTTGTAGGACTTCCACTACCTACAAGATAAAAAGAAAACCAATGACTACACAACAATCCAAGCACTTTGTTTTCATTCACCATTTAAAACTGTGGGCGATGGTTTTGTTTGCTGATACAACACTTTTTAACAAAGTGTTTTTGCTTTCATGTAATATTGTCTTCAAAAATATACATTTTGAGAATTCAGAAAAATGTTTACAGATTTTTATCTCTTAACATCTTCTAAAAAAATCAGCATTTTCTGACTCTTTCAAGTTCATTGTCAAAGGAATAAATTAGTATATTTAACCAATAAAAATAATACCAGTCACATTTTTTTTAAACATTTTCTGTTGTTAATTGAGTTTGACTAAAATTTATCAATTTAGATTAATTTTGTTCAATTTTTTTTCTCTTAATTTTGAAGATTCTGTAGAGCTTTTGAAAATAATACATATCTAGTCGCATGTTTTGAAATACCACAACATATGTTGTTCACCATTTATGAATTTTTTCTTTCTGGTTTTCTTATACGTCCTTGTGACACTGACAAGTGCATGTGACTAAATTGGTAGGACTATGTGACAAGAATTATGAACACGTTGCAACTTTTCTGAACTCTCACCAAAAAAAGTACTGTTCAATCTTTGAAAGGATTCTCAGTGATTTTGAGAGGCTTTTGTCAAGTTAGAAGTATAAAAAAGATGTTGTCAAATGAGTTTTAAAATCTAATATTGAAATAGTAAAACTAAAGTTGCTACCGTTTTTTTTTTTTTCTAACTTGTTACAACTTATGAGTTACAATACTATAAAGTTGTGGTGAGTAGTTGGTATAATAATAAGTGCAGTGGAATCCAGTGCATTTGATTACTACAACTAGCTTACATTATAATTAACAATCTAACTTCATACACATGTTTAAGCAACTTAGGAAGTACCAATTATACAATTACTAAAATGCCCTTCTTCTAAAATATTATTACCAAGATTTTAAACACTGCAATCTACATTAAATATTCCATAACCCAGGTTTTATATTTGCTTACCCCACTTCTTAATTAGTGAAAAGATATATAGATGCCTAAAATACTACATGATACTATCATATCTAAATAAAGATTTTACCAATGTTATGATATGAAAAGAAATATAGAAAAATGATACATGTTGATTAGATGCATAGAAATAATTGATGTCCATGTATATTATTTTAAACTTATATTGAAGAATTTACAAATTGTCCAAACAACCAAATTTTAATTATGCATATATAATATTCTATATAATTGCTTGTTAACATATTTGGTTCTCCTAAATGTAAGTTGATTTTGTTTTCTTATTATTTTAAAAGTTTTTAATTGTGTCCTACTTTTTTTTATATATATACTAGCAATTTTATCTTTTTTGTCAAATTGAAGAACACACATTCAATTTTCTTACCTTAATTAGATAGAATAAGTTAAATTGTTATATTCTTTAAAGAAAAAGACAATTATTATTTTTAAATAGTGAATATACCCTAAAAAGAAAGGAACAAATTTTATTATTTAAAATATCATGTAAAATATCATGTGAAGTGTTAGTATTAAAATAACAGGACAAATCATTAATAAAAAAAAAACTTATCTAGTATCAACTTCAAGATTGATTGCATGTGCACGTGAGACTAATTAACTACTTTTTTACACTAATATAATATTCTAGTACATGCGAGTTGATTACTTTTATTAGAGTTTAAGAAAAGTGTTGTTGTATTTTTCTGGAGGAAAAGAGAACTCACTCTGAATTTTTACTTATTGATCACATGGGACGAAATATGATAGCAAAACACTGTTGAGGATGGTCAAAAGTCATATCAGTTTTCTTTTTGCAATTATTGTTTCATTGATTTAGTAAAAAGTAATTAGCCATTATTGTCTTTTTGAGGATATCATTTTGCCCAGGCAAAAATATTCTCCTTTTTTGCACCTTTTTGGTGTTGGTAATCAACACACACTTTAAATCAATGTGATTGCAAACTAAATGCTGTGTAACCCTCATAATTAATACCAGCTTTTTAGGCTTTTGTCCAATGAATTTACTTGATATAACTTCCAACCTAATTATCTTTCAACTAAGATCTATAATATGTGAACAAAAATATAAATTTGATTCAAAGTTATTCATGGAGATTGCGTAAAATGGTGGACACTACAGATGTTGTACTTGAATTTAACATAACGGCATTTAACATTTTATTTTAGTTAATAATTTTTAAAGGGAAATTCCATTTTCATATCTTGACTCAAAAAGAAAAAAAATTCCCCTAATCCAGAATTGATGCAAATTTAAGTAAGTTATTATTTTAACAAGTTTATTTATTTATGCTTTTAAACGGTAAACTTGTAGAACAATCTGAGTATTTTTTTTTCCCTTTTGTTTCTTTCAAAGTATTTGTTTGTGTTAATTCAAAATTCGGAAAAAGTGACCAAATAAAAAAATTGAAAAAACACATCATTGAATCTTTTATGCAAATCAATAGTTAAATAAGAAACTTCCATGCTAAATTCACCTAACTTCAAAGTTTCACAAACCAACACACATAGATTCAGAATTAAACCACTCCTAATTTCTATGGACTAAACTTGACTTCTAAATTTTGCATTTTGTGTACTTTCTTGCTATGAAATTTGACATTTTACCCTGCTGTCGTTTGGTTAACATATTTACCAAGCTTTTAACTTTCAGTTAATCATGTGTTCATTTTCTCTATGCAATAAATTTTGATACCATATGACTTAAAAGCTCATTTGTCAAACAGAAAAATTAACATTCTTATCCACCCCTGCTAAGCATGGTTACCACATAAGGAACATTGCCATTTTATATATTTTCAGCAATTTCTAATTGTAGGTACACATTAATTAATGATGGACTGTAGTACATCTTACCACCAATTGCAGTGTACTATGGAAGTGCTTGTTTCTCCGAGTTGTGAAATTATACTATTTAACTTTTTTTTCTTCTCATTATTACCATACACATTGGTATTTTGTTTGATTATGTTTTTAAGATAAATATGTATTAAAACCACAAGAAAAAAATGCCGATAATTCAGTTTAAGTAGTTTTTTCAACAGTTGTTTTTATCGGTAAAATCTATAGCCGCAGTAGCTGAAACAAGAAAATGAAGAAATGTATGATTATGTCATGATGATTCAAGACAGACAGAAGTAAAAAGACAATTTTTTTTTGTACAGGTACAAAGTATATGGGCGTCCCAGAGAAATAAAACATTGAGATCCATAGAAAGAAAAAAATGATCAAACTTTATACAGTAGAAAACATTGTATTTATTTGCAATTCAAGATACAGAAAATAGCAGGTAAGATTTTGACAGAAGAAGTGGTAAAAAAATGAGGGTAGATTTGGAATATGAGTGCTGAAATTGTGGCAGAATAGTTGATTGACTCTTTTTCTGCGTAGTATGTGGTTGTTAAGGATCGATGGCAACTGTTCAGTGTTTACACAGACACCCTTCAACGACCGTAGTTAAACCTCCTTACTTACTTCCCTTCTCTTCCCTCTCCTTAACTTGTCCTCTGTCTGTTTGCTTTCTTTGTCTTCAATGAAATAGGAGGAGAAAGATCACAACTTTGGTTGCAGGAGTTGGTGGGGCATTTTCCTTTCAGCCAAGGTAGTAGGGAAAAAAAAAAAAAAGAGGCTTGTAAAAGAACCAGTTTCCGTGTGCATGTTGATCCTCCCTTGGTTCATGTGTTCATTTTTGTAGAATTCAGCTGTTTTTGGTTTGGTTTGGTTTTGTTTTGCTTTCTCTTTGCCTTTTCAGATTATAATATGTGCATGGCATGACATGTTTGCCACTTTGGGTTGTTTCGTTTAGTTCTTTTCTGGGAAGGTTCACGGGTTTGTGTTGCTGTCTGACCCGGTTTCTTGTCATGTTTTGCTATGAGAGTCGGAGATCTTGCCCGTGTCTTTGTCTTTTTACTGTTCTGTGAAGGTTTCCTTTCATCTGCAGTTGAGATCTTTATGAAGGGCAGGCTTTATTTTCTTTTGAAGGAAACGTGCTCAAAACTGAGAAGGAATCTTCTGTTGTTCTAACTAAGAGTTGTTTTATGAGTGATCAGAGCTTGTGATTCTCAAACTGAACTTTGCTATGGTTTTAACTTCTGACTTTAGATGTCTTGTTAGCATTCCACATTTTGAAAGCTTTTTACCGTGTGAGAAAAATTGTGTGGAGTTTTTGCTTCTCTTTTTCTTCGTTGCTTTTCTATGTTCCTTGAAACAAATTCAAGCTTGTGATCTCATGGATCTTGCAGAAGGGATTCTATGTTCATAGTCCATATTGATCTGTTACATCAGTAGGGAACCAAGTGACGATGCCAAACCAGCTATGGTTTGCACTGCCAATGATTTACAAGGATGGAAAGATTTTCCAAAGGGACTTAGGGTTCTTGTGCTTGACGGAGATAGAAGTTCTGCTGCTGAGATAGGAGAACAGCTTGAGGCCATGGACTATAATGGTGAGACTTTTTGGATCCCTTTAATTTATTTTTGGTATGTTTCCCTTCCTCATCTTCTTGAGACTTTGGCATGGCTAATCTCACTTTCCTTAATTAGTGGGTAAAGTTGGTCCCCATTTTGTAGAATGGCATCTTGTAAAGTGGCACTGCTTTAGATAGCCCTTATTTGGTTCTTTGTGAAATTGTGTTTTTTCATTGAAGGTTTGAAATATTTCTAGATTTTGCCCTTCTTTCTTGATGCTTTATGTTAGCATACGTGGTTTTTCTCTAGATGGTTTATTAAGGTGCAAAGCTTTTCATTTGCGCTTTGTTCTGAAGCTGGAAGTGGTCCAAATTCTAAAGGTATTGAGGATAAGGGAATGATCTTTTGTCTGACTTTACGAACGAATGAATCTATTCTATTTTTGGTGGTGCATTTGGATTTTGACGAGCTTCAAATTTCCAAGAGAATATGAATCAGTTCACACCAACCTAATTATAATTTGACCAACATAATTAAATTCAAAGCATTCTTTTCATCCACTACCATACCCTTCCTTTTTTCTTGTACATTCTTGTTATTCCTTTAGTTTCTTAAGTAAACCTCAAAATCTGTGTGCAGTTTCTATCTTCTATGACGAGAATGAAGCTTTGTCAGCAATCTCGAGTAGTCCTGAAGGCTTCCATGTTGCCATAGTGGAGGTAATGAACTTTTATTTTCAGTATAAATGATAAATCATTATGTTATAGTTGTAAAATTTGAACAAAAAGTACACAGAAAAGGGATGTCGTTTAGTATGCTAGTTTAGAATGAGGTGAATATGGAAAAGTTGGTAGTTCTCTTGCATAATGGTTAGGTGATTGCAAACATAATTTATCACCTTGTGAAATGGCAATCATAAATGAAAGTTTTATCACCTTGTGCATTTGCTCTAATAATATCTTGGCACTGTTTGTCTCACTTTGGCAATGTCTATATCTTAAACTTGTAATTGATCTTCTTTACATTGTTAAAATAATTTAGCCTTTGATGATGTGATGATCTGTAACCACTGGCATCGATCTGAATTGTAGGTGAGTACGAGCAGTAGCCTTGGAGGTTTCAAATTTCTTGAGAATGCAAAGGACTTGCCTACCATTAGTAAGTACTAATACAAGCCTGATTTTGCTGGTTAATTTCTTGTATTTTTTATCATCAACAATTCCATTTTTATGGTTTTTACAGTCAACTGTCTAGTCTGAAGTCAACTCAAATTTAATTCAAGGAAAATTATTGTTTCTTACAAATCCAATTTTAATTGTCACTTATTAGAGAGTAATAGCAATTAGTAATACTTGTAATTTCTTTCTATTTTCTCTTTTGTTTGTGTTGTGATTGTTGCTTGCTTTGGTTTTGTATAATATGAAAACTTCTTTTCTCCCTTTTAAGCTTGAAACAATTGAAATGGATGAATGATCCGCGAGGAAGCATGACATGGGGAATATGAGAAAAAAGTTTTCTTTAAGGCTGTCTTGTGCTTGTTTTTAAATTTTCTAACCAATGATACTTATTACTTACAATTCTTCATGCAGTGATTTCAAAGAACCAGTGCCTGAACACCACTATGAAGTGCATTGCGGTAACACTTTGGTTCATTTGATTATATGTGGATTAATATTTGATTATATAACACACTCATGGTTGTTGATGCATACCATTTTAATCCATGATCTATTTTCTTCTTTTTCAGCTTGGTGCCGTTGAGTTCCTCAGTAAACCACTCTCTGAGGACAAGCTCAAAAATATTTGGCAGCATGTTGTTCACAAGGTTTGTCTGCATTGGCAACATTATGATGAATGACATTTATTGTTAGAAGAATACAATATGAATAAAGTAGTTTTTAATGTGGTTAAATTTCATGCAGGCATTCAATGCTGGGACAAATGGTCTGTCTGAATCACTAAAACCTGTGAAAGAATCTGTAGAATCGGTGCTGCAGCTCGAAACAGGCAATGAACAAGATAAAACTCATAAAAGGACGATGTCAATTGATTTAGAGAATGTGTCCAGGTTTGGTGATGATGACAATGAGCAATCTGTATGTGATAAATATCCAGCTCCTTCAACCCCACAATTGAAACATGGAACACGGTTATTGGATGATGGAGATTGCCATGAGCAGACTAATCTCTCAACAGAAAAAGAAAGTGGTGAACATGATGGGGAAAGCAAATCAGTCGAAACTTCATGTGAGAATTTGAATGCTGAAAGTTCTCCTCAACCAACTGAACCTGAGGAGACTCTGATTAAGGAGGAAGAGGATTTTGCCAATGGTTCCAAGGGCGAGAGAGCTGTTTCACTGAATCTACACAATGAAAAGTTTCTCAGCAATGCAGATGGTCATACATCTCCAAAAAAGACTGGAGTACTTAATGATTCATGTGAGATTAAAGCTAATCGGAAGAAGATGAAAGTAAGCTGAATCAGGACTACTAGTTATTTTTATCATATACACATTATATGATGTAAACCTCTCGCTTGGTTGCAAAATACCGACATTAACAATAACACTACTCTACTCTTCATTCTTGCCCTATAACATTTTCTTACACATGATCATATAGTTGATATCATTGGCACTAGTTTGGCACATGTAACTACGAATTATTTCAAAATTTTGTTTAACCTGTCAATGTTTCCAACATGTTGTATCTGCATGCTTTGAATTATTAAAGAAAACATTGTGCCAGACATTATCAAATATTAACTGCTCCATGTTTGTCAATCTGAGAAGGGACACTTCCAATGGAATTTCCTACTGAAATAGCTTGATAGAATAGCATGGCTCTTATCATCACCTCTATTCCTTGTATACTGTTTTAAATAGAATGTGTTGCCACTGTCTAGGACAAAATTAAGGAGCTTGGATCTGTAGCTGATGATCTCATATCCATAATAACTATTAAACTTGAACATGGCAGTTATTGAACTTGTTAAATATTTCAACTGCATCTTATCCATGAACTGTTATTTCACCTGAAACACTTGGATCTGGTGTCAACTTAACCCATTTTTTACGGTTGTGCAAATGATCTCCTTGTACGATTATCTGAAAACAGTTTGTGTACATGGTTTTTTGATTCAGGTAGACTGGACCCCCGAGCTGCATAAAAAATTTGTAAAGGCTGTCGAACAACTAGGTGTTGATCAAGCCATTCCTTCTAGAATATTGGAGATAATGAAAGTGGAAGGTTTGACAAGGCACAATGTGGCAAGCCATCTTCAGGTCCTTATTTTACTTCTGGCTATAGTTTTGATCTCAAAGCTGCAAGATAAAATGCCTATTTTGTTTTCAGAATCTTTCTGGTAGTAAAGAAAAAACATATAGCTATGTCCGCATAGGTAAGATCAAGTAACAACTTTATGTTGAACAGAAATATAGAATACACAAGAGACAAAGTGCACCTGGGGAAGAAGATCGAAAATGGCATAATCAAAGAGATGCAATGCAAAGGAACTTTTATCTGCAAAGACCAATCATGGCCTACCCTCCCTATCATTCTAATCAAACCCTTTCTCCAGCTCCTATATATCCGATGTGGGGACAACCTGGAGGTCAAATGGCTGGCGTACAGATTTGGGGGTCTCCTCCTGCATACCCCTTGTGGCATCCTACAGAAAGTTGGAACTGGAAGCCTTATCCGGGGGTAATTCCTTCGAATGAAATGTTATTTCATATCATCAAATGCTTTTGCGGTATGTTATGCAGAAATTATGTATGCAGTTTGATATTTGGTGACTTGATGTTTCAGATGCACGTGGATGCTTGGGGATGCCCATTGTTCCCACCTCCTCAAGCTCCTGGTTTTCCCTACAATCAAGTAAGTTTCAACTACTTAATTTGACTCCGTTCCAATGCTATTTGTATATGTAATATAGCGCATGCACGTAAGTTACCCTTTATACTAATTAAATTATTTGTCAAAGTGATGTTAACCGGTATTCTCATGAACTGCAGAATATGCCTGGATTGCACACACCTAAAGCAGTGGATTACAGATTCAACATGCCACGTAGTTCCTTTGAGCATCATCCGGTAATGCAGTACTTTCTTTCGACAAAGCCATCATGAAATTTTTCTGTAGTTGAGAAATTATAAGAATTGCTATACTGAGCAAGGCATACAGATGAGTGAATCTATCAAATATTTTGTATCAAACGTGTACATTCAAATAACCACAAATCCGTTTATCTAAGTACTTTGTAGGGTGCTAGACCACCAATTGTGTCTAATCAGCATTTATTGGATTTTATATGGACCGATGTTCTTGTAGTGCTCAATTAATGATATGGTTAGTGATCGCAGTCGTTTTAGGAGCAAATCACTTGTTCTGATTGAATTTGTATGGCATTATGCCATTTCGTAATGGACTTGCCTAATGTTTTGACTTATGAACGTACAATGAAATGTTCCTCATACAGTGTGTTCCATGCATGCATGCATGCAGGCAGAGGAGGTGGTAGACAAGGTGGTGAAAGAAGCAATTAACAAGCCATGGCTACCATTGCCCTTGGGACTCAAAGCTCCTTCAACAGATAGTGTGTTGGCTGAGCTCTCCAAACAAGGCATATCCAGCATCCCTCTTAAGGGTTCTTCTGCTCCAAAACCCTGCTGACGTGTACCAATGACCCCACCACCGGCTCCCACAGAGTAGTGGCTTTGATGATGATGATGATGATGGGGCTGGCCAGCCACTCACATATCAACTCCTTGTTGAGTCTTGTAGTTGTTTTGTTTCTCAAAATTCCCTCTCAGGTTGCAACCACAGTGGTAGATATGGCTGGAAGTTTGGACCTTTTCCTTTGCCCTGTGGTCCCCGCCTCTACACCAACCACTCATGCTGTCTCTTCTTAAGCTGCTGATTGTTAATGGTTGATATGGTATGATATGATATCAGGTCATACAACACCATGATGCAGCAGCACAAATGGACAATGCATTGATCATGTTCATCCCACTTGCCAAAACACAAAACTAAAATATAAAAAAAAAAAAAAGGTTCAGATCAGTTTATGGCTCCATTTGTTGAAGCTTTGCACAAAATGTTGAGGCTCAAAATAGTAGATGATGATTTGGGGGGGTTGGAAGTGACTGCTTTGGGGTCCATGTAGAATTGAATGTCTTGGTGCTGTTGAGATGGGGCCTAGTTGAGGTGTATAATGATAATAATGGAAAAGGGTAGTGAGGATAATGTTGTGAATAAAGATGAGTCCAGGCTTTGGTGGATGCTAACTTGTTCTTTCCCAATTCAATTTGTTCAGTCAAGTGTTTCAGCTTAGTTCACATAATTTTCAGTTTGTGCAGTTCAGTTGTTCTTGTTTTGTACCACTTTTGGCTGGGGCCATGCTTCTGTTCTTTTGCTCAATTTATCAGTTTAACCTTTTGGAAACACTTCCAAATTAAGGGGAATAAACTGTGAGTTTATCGCCATCACTTTCTTTAAAAGAGGTAAATTTTGATATAACCAATAAAAAACATGTTAAATAAGACTTTAATGACATGGCTGTTAATATAGTTCTGCTACTTTATCAGTAATTTTAGACGACTTGAAAAAGATAATAACTTCCAATGTTGATGAATTCGAAGAATGTTGATGAAAAAAGTGAATGTTTTATTTTAGTAACAATGAAATTGAACCTATAAAAACTGTGCTGTTTTTATTGAACACGTGCTGGTGTCAGCATTAAAATAATAATAATAATTATCTAAACTTTAATATGGGTAGGCAAATAATGATTTTAATAGACCACGTGTTATTTTAAAAAAGTGCTGATTCAAATTAAAATAACATATTTTTAATAGACCACGTGCATTTTTTATTATAAACAATGGTGTATATCGGATAAAATTATTATGAATGGTAAAAGTAATTTAATTTCTCCATAAAATATAAGAAAGATATAATTATTAATTTTATTTTAAACGCAATTCTTAAAATTATGAAAAGAGGTATTTGCCATGCTTCCAGAGACTTTCAATTTTAATCATAAATAAATTAAAACACTGTTTATACTGATCCAGAGTTTAGGAGTAGGAAGAAAAAAATAAAAGGGCAAACATGTCATTTGAATGGATTTTCATCACACCGCAATTTGGGGTGTTGGTTGTATAATAACAAAACCCAATCTCACCGTTCAAAAAGATCGGACGGTTAATTTTTACAGCAATTTCTAAGGTATTCGCTTCTGCAATTTTATGGACGCTGTAGAGGATCGAGCCAATGCCAGAGTGCCATTTTGTATTATGTAATTTTTTTTTTCCGTCTTCTTTTCTCGTCTCTTCTCTTCTCTTTCATGTGAGTAACTTAATTTGAATTTGGAATTTGCAATTCGAAATCGTCGATTTCTTATGTAAGTTCTCGCAGCTTAGACCCTCTCATCTCTTCTCGTTGTTTATTTCTTTATTAATTTCTCGTTTAAGGAATCGCAGAAGTCCTTCCTTGTTCATTTTCTAAGTTTACTTTGATGCGAATAGGGTTCGTTGCAAGCTAAGCACTATATCGCCATTTTTTTTATCAGAAGGAATTAGGGATGTAAAATTGCGTTTATTATTTATATAATTGGGATATATTGCTTTCTTTTTTCGTTTTGGAAATGTTTTTCGGTGTTTTGCAAATTAAACCATTAAGACTTTGTTTTGGATGAAGGTTGAAAAATACTTTTGCAAATTTCAGTGGATATTTCTATATTTCTGAATTTCAATGCTGAAAACGAAGAAGGAAGAAGTTATACCTTCGGAAGTAAAAGTACTTTTAAACTCTCGTAACTGAAATTCAAACATGCATTAAGTTGTGAATATCAGTTGAAGTTTAGCTCTTAAAATTTTAATTGAACTGCAGTGTTATAATTTGATGTGGTAGTTTTTATTTTATTTTTTATCTGTTTCTGTAGAAAATATATATATAGTGCACAGACTCTGAAGTACCGTTATAGGTAGAGGATGGCATGCAGGGGATGCTGGGAGTGCCTTTTGAAGTTTTTGAACTTCATATTGAGCCTCACTGGTCTGGCCATAGTGGGCTATGGAATCTATCTTTTTGTCCAATTCTCTAAAGCTTCAGATGATGACACTCCAGATATTTCTCCTGTCAGTGATGATCACGCTCTGATTCAACTTGGCCGGCCCATGCTTATGGCTGTAACTCTATCAGACAACTTTTTTGATAACTTGCCCAGAGCTTGGTATGTGTGCTACTCTCTTCTTGCCACTTTTGGGGCGTATACATTGACTTATGTTTATTCTTGGCATTCTAAAGGTTTTGTTTTGGTTGTAATTTGCTGCATCAATCTGCTATCTGTTATGTAGTTTGGCCATAGATTACATTCAATCTTATAGCGTTTTTTCCCCATGGTATGGGGAAATTTGATTTAGTGACTCGTAACCATGTAATAATAACTATTGAATGAATTGCAGTGCTGAGTTAAAAAAAAAAAAAAACAGTTGCTATAGAAAAACTTTGGGTCAAGTGCGTTCAATACCATGCCCGAGATAACAGGGCTTCAGAGTTGGAACAAACCTCTCACTTTGATTCCAGTGCAGGGCCCCTAGTTTTAGTTGTATACTGCTCTATCATTATGTTTGATTTTGAGTATGTTTAGTTTGATTTTCAAGGTGAACTTTAGGAATGGTTGGCCGATAAATCGTGGACTCGTGGTTCAAAAATTGTTGGAGCTTCACCTAATGATGTAATTGATCCATAATTGATTATTCTTGCCATTGATTAAGAAAAAAAAAAAAAACTTATAATCAACTTAAAATTTATTTTTTTCTGGTATAGTGTTTTTTTTACCGAACAATGTATTTATGTGAGATAAAAAAAATGACCAATAAAATACCAAAGGTATTTTGTCCTTTTGTTCTCTTATTTTATTCATTCTTGAGTAATCACTAATATTTTACATTTATTTATATGATAAACTGTCCGATTTTTTTGTTTCGTAGTACAGTTAGTACACACAGAACAAAGATAATTTTTTTTTTTTAAATTGACAAAGACCAACCTCACTCTAATTCTTTATTTCATATCCGGCAGGTTTATTTTCTTATTTATTGGTGTGGGAGTAGTTCTCTTTCTTATTTCTTGTTTTGGTTGTATTGGAGCTGCAACAAGGAATGGATGCTGCCTGAGCTGTGTATCCTATTAGAATGTCTTATGCTACAATTAAAAATATTTCATGATATAATAAATTTCCACTAATATACAAAGAAAACACAAGTTTAAGCTTCTGCTCTTCTCTCCTAGTTTATGTGTGTATGTGTGCATATATACATGCATTAATCTGTACTAATCAAAGAATTTCCTTAAGTGAACAAAGTATTCAATTTTGGTGGCATTATTGATCTTGATAGAGCTGGGATGTGCAGCCTTTATATTCTTTGACAAAAGCTGGAAACAAGTAAGTTAAATTGTCTGGTAATTTGTAATCTGAAATTAAAGATGTTTTTCTCATTTATAAATTTTCTTTCAGGAAATTCCGAAAGATAAAACAGGAAATTTTGATGCAATATATGGATTTCTGAGTGAGAATTGGAATATTGTGAGATGGGTTGCCCTCGGAATTGGCATCTTTCAGGTAAGCAGGAAGTTGCATGATTGACATTCCTCTATTGTTTTTCCGTCTTGTTTCATTGTGGTTGTCCTCGTAGGCCACATGTAATAGTCTCTAGGATTATACTCAAGCTATCCATTGTATTACACAACTTTCATGCTTCCACTCGGAGAACATCTTTTGAGGTTGTATATGGCAGAAAACTTCTTACGATAATTAGATTAGATTTCTGCCTGGAGAGGTAAAAGTGGAAGTAGTAAAATGGGAGTTGATGGACAATGATGAAGCTCTCAAACAATTGAAGTATCAATTGCAGCGGTCCATGATAGAATGAAGGATTAGACAGATAAGAGGACAGATCGTGATTTTGCAGTAGGAGATTTCGTGTATCTCAAGCTTGGACCCCATGGACAGTTGACTATAGTGTCACTCATTAATCCTAATTTAGCTGCATGTTGCTATGAACCATTTAAGTGCTGGAACGAGTTGGAGCAATAGCTATAGGCTGCAGTTGCCTGCAGCTACCAAGATACATTCTGTTTTTCATGTATCTTTACTTAAGGAAGCTGTGGGGAATTAAAATGCGCAGGATGAACTTCGTCTAGAGTTGACTGATAAAGATGAAATAAATTTGAAACTTGAGGCTATGCTATCAAAAAGGCTGATAAAAAAAAGGGAGAGGATTCTGTTCGTCAAGTGCTTATCCAATGGAAGGGAAAAGGATTGGAAGATGCCACGTGGGAAGAGGAATTTAATATCAGAAGTTAGTTTCCCCAATTGAACCTTGAAGACGAGGCTCCTATTGAAAAAGCAAGTATTGTTAGGACTGGGAATGTGGGCATGTACTCTGAGAGTAGGCCCAAGATTTGGAGTGTGTGAGATGAGAAACAAGGGTGTTAAGAGAAATGCTGAGGTGACAAAAGGTGTAACAAAATTAGTTAAGGAGTAAAAAAAGTAGCGAAAATATAAGGGGGAGCAGGGAAGATATTGTGGAATTTTGTTATGGCCAAGGGGTGTTAACCTCTCGGGAGGAGCTTGCTTTCCGGCACTAGGAATCCTCATCCTACTGTATTTTCTATTTCATTTGAGGAGTAATATATATATATATATATATATATATATATAATATCATTTTCCCTGTTTATTCTACTTTTTGGGTCTCTAACATATTGGAACATAAAAAATTGTGTAGGATTCATCATATATATCTAAGAAATGTGTATGACATTGCAGGTCCTTCTTTTCCTGTTAGCCCTCATTGTTAGGGCTGCAAATAGGCCCGCAGATTATGATAGTGATGAGGAGTTTATTAATCCAAGTCAGCCAGTGCGGCAGCCATTGCTCAACAGACAAGCAGCGAGCTCAACAACAGGGTTACCAGTTACTGGGACAATTGACCAGCGTCCAAGCAGAAATGATGCATGGAGTACACGGATGAGGGAGAAGGTGCAATCTTTTTCTTCTAAATTGACTTTATCTAATACTCTTAAGCAGTTTTTGAGGTCTTTTGTCTTGACAGTTGTGTACACACTTGAGTGCTCCTGGATTGTGGTGCGTAGTACTATACTTGTGTGTGTGTGTGGTGCTATGCAGGTGTTTAGCCTTGTGGTTATTTGATGTTTTCCCATACAAACACAGATATTTGGCTTTGACTTGTGGCTTCCTTTGTTGAGGTCCAAACGAGCCAATGGATAGGATCTTTACAAAGAATGTTTATTATTTCATATAGGCACACACACATAAAGGAGTTATTTAGGTGAGAATACTTGAGTATTATAAGAAATTAGAGAGCATTCCGGAAACATAAAGTGAGCCTTGTTGCACTGACTAACCGACACGTGACTTGACAGTTTTTTTATACTAGATAAAGACAATGCGTGATTATTGACCATTAGATCTGATTTGAATGATCAAGATTAAAAGATAAATGTATATAATTTTCTTAAGTGGTCACGTGATCATGAACTAACTTTTACTTTTGTCCAACCATATGGTAGTTCCTTCTGGTCTATGTATTGGTTGATCATTTTAAATTTCATGCGTTTACTGATTATTATACCATTTTCAGTCTAAAGTTTAATGGCTTTGTTATAGAAGTTCATTAGAGACTGAAGTTTTCAGTCTAGATCATTCTATTGAATTCATGTCTTGAAGGATTGGCTAAACCTGAATTACATTTAATAATTTTTCCGATGTCGCACAAAACATCACACGTTTTTTTCTTTGGGCATAATTCAATAAACTGTGTTAGCTTTGTTAGCTTTCCGTTCTTGACTCTCTTGTGAGCTTTGTTAGTTGATTAGGCGTTGTGTGTGGTTTTACTGTCTTAACACCGTTACTGTTGTTATTCAGTATGGACTCGATACTTCGGAATTTACGTACAACCCACCTGAGTCGAGCAGATTCCAGCAAGTAAACTCACAGCCAACTGAAGAAAAGAGCCGCTGCACCATAATGTGATCTCTTTTGAGTTTATGTTCACAACTCGTGCTCTGCTGGATCACACCATGACATGACCAACATATATTCATGTTTTTTTTTGCATACATAGTCTTCATGTTAGTGTGAAATATTGTGCCGAGACATCAAAATTTACAGTGGTGTTACTCGTGTTCACAGATTAGGGGGCTGTGTTGTCTCACCAAAATATTCTCCCCTCTTTCTTCAAGGTGTGAATTGTGATTGTTGGAAAAAAAATTTGTGATAACACTCCGCACTTCTCTTTGATTAAGCACGGAGACACAGAAAAATTAAAATGCAGGTGTACCAAAAGAAAATGATACACGGTCGAAAATGAGGGTCTGAAAGGATAACCAAATCTGTTGAGTTTATAAGTTCTGCTGTCAAATTCGTCTTTCGATAATGAATTAATTAAATAGTTCTGAGAAGGCTCTATCCGCGTATTTCTAGAAGAATTTTATCCACATAACAGACAATTGCTCTACGTGTATCCATTATGCTTAATGATCACAGTCGACTTGTATCGAAAAAAGAAAAACTAGTGGTCTTGGGATTTTTTTTATTTTCTCTCAGGAAAAATAATAACAAAACCATTTGCGCACTTTGTTGGTTGGAGAATGACCAACGAGACTAAAATGATTTCAAATAAAAGAAAAAAAAAACATGAATATTTTTTAGTAACTTTGATGTTGATGTATGTGGACTTTATGAATGTAAAATCTAAGTACACATTAAGTCTCGTAGGAACTTACCGTGTATGTCTCTACAAATCATCCAAAGTAACTCTTATTGTCCACAACATAACTTCAAGTCTTCGTGCTTAGTTGCTCCACATTTGTATGCTCATTTTTTAAGTATTATTCACTATTTTTAATCAGAACAAAAATTTCATCTTTACAATACGTTTTAAAGTCCTGATTTATCATATTATAAAAAAAATAATCTTGCTTAAATAAAATGGAATTATCATAAATATGAAATATTTTCCTCCAATTGCTGGTTGACAGTTGCGAATGGAGCAATCAAAATATTGTAAGTAAGATAATTACACACACATACATATATATATATATACATATATATATATATATATATATATAGGTTT
>Ga0209700_106449_pt1 | contig 18167 bp, 5 predicted proteins | sample SiratroredBW_FD_187528 | JGI IMG/M metagenome (GOLD analysis project Ga0209700, IMG submission 187528) | Root nodule microbial communities of legume samples collected from California, USA - Siratro red BW (SPAdes) (version 2) | ecosystem: Host-associated > Plants > Roots > Nodule | place: USA...
AAAAAAAAAAAAAAAAAAAAAACTCAATTAAAAATATTTAATTTGTAAATGACTTAAAACTTAATTAAATTATTATTTATTTTATTTAAAATATTTGACCTCAAAGTTTTAGTAGAAAAGATTGAGTTTAAACTGAAAACATATAAAAAATTTCATATCAAGAATGACTGATATTGAATAAATATGTGCAACTGATAATGTATCAAAAAGATATTGTTTAAACCGAAAAGGTGCTACTCTTATTTTGTAAATGAATATTGTATTGTTGAATTAAGTTTAAAGTGGAATTTTAAAGATATGAACTAGACCTTAATTTAAGTGATGGTGTTTTGAGTGAGGAGAGCACATTGACTGGTGGTGGAGGAGATTGAAGTTTGAGGGTGGTGAATGGTTGTGAAAACATTTGTGTGATGAGGATTCTGAGGGGAGTGGGTGACACACCCACGTGACTGACCCACCACCACCACCCCTCTGCTAGGCCCAGTGGATATCATGCTTGGCTTCATATCAACGCTATCACCCAAACAAACTCAACCAAAACCAATACAAACAAATCTACACCCTCCCTCACTATCACACTACACTACACTTTCCAATTTATATTCAATTACCCCCCCATAACTTTTTACACAAACCATCCACAATTGTTATTTTACCACCAAATTCAAATGAATTATCTTACTCACAACATCTCATTTATATATAACTTTCTCATCTCTACTCGATAGACTTTACACTTGTATATCTTATAATCCAAATCTATATTATTTATTTTCTCTAAAACCTTTTAAAGATTTATTATTGTTATTACAGAATCAATTTTATGAATTTATATCAAAGAATTTGGAATCTGAAGACAGTTGTAATAAAAGATCACAGCAAATAAAAGAGTTTTTGGTGTGTATAATTATCTTATCCGACTCAAACAATTACTTTCAATATAAAATGTTTGTGATGTATAAATAAAGTAAAACACTACAAAACTAAGAGGGCAATATCCTAATTTAAAAGCTTCATTGTAGAGTCACAGTTGCAATAATTAACTAGGATTTAAAATCATAAGGTAACAACACTATGGAGCACCACCTCTTGCACAAAAGCAAGAAAAAGAAAGGTTGAAGGCATTGACATGATTAAGTTCTTTGACAAAAGGTGAACATTTTTTTTTCCTTTCCACCGCCCACTAGTGCTGTTTTCCATTTTTCTTGTTCTTTTTTTGTTTGTAGCTCTCTTTCTAATGCTAGTGGTTGTGACCCTCTTGCTACCCTTTCTATTTGATGGTCTCACACTGAAGTTTGAAGCATGTTAGCAGCTAAAGAGAAAGGGTTAAAAGGTTTGTAGTAGATGGGGGATGAGAGATGGAGGATAAACCAGAGAAGCAAGATGATAGCCAGCCATCTCTCCTCCTCCCTAATCATGGCACCATCAAGGAAGAGAATTCTCCAAGGAAAGCCATTGGTGGTGGCAGTGATAGGCTGAAGAGGGATGAGTGGAGTGAAGGGGCTGTGTCAACCCTTCTTGAGGCCTATGAGGCCAAATGGGTGCTCAGAAATAGAGCCAAACTCAAGGGCCATGACTGGGAAGATGTTGCAAAACATGTCTCATCAAGAGCCAACTCCACCAAGTCACCAAAGACACAGACTCAGTGCAAGAACAAGATTGAGTCCATGAAGAAAAGGTACAGATCAGAGTCTGCAACCACTGCTGATGCATCTTCTTGGCCTTTGTACTCTCGCCTTGATCTTCTCCTGCGTGGCACAGGACCAATCTCTTCACTTCCACCACCAACACCAACAATAGCACCATCATTTCAACCACCACAAGCTACCACCAATAGTAACCAGGCCATGGTCTTATTGGAGCCTCCTTCACTGCCTGTCTCACAACCTCCTCCTTCTGCTGCACAAAACTCTCATGGATCCAATGGTGTTGAAAGACTGGCCAAGGTAGATAGATTATTATATGATGCACAATTTTTCATTCTGGGTGCTTATTTGTTTAACTTTGGCTTCATTCTTTTGTTTTGCCTTTTATGATCATGACTCATCCATTTCAGAAGGATGTTTAACTTACTGAAGTTGGCACTACATGGCTCAAAACTTTTCTGCTAATTATTGCGCTTTATGTTGTGAGTGTAACATTCTGTGCATATATAATATAGTACTGTTAGCAAATAATTTTCCTCAACTTGTTCATGAAAAAATGCATGATTGTTGCTTCAATGACCTTGAGTTTCATCATGTAAAGAGAAAACAAATCTTAATGTATGATTGATTTTGTTTACAACAGAAGGTCGACAATTCGCAGAAAGTAAGTGACTTACTATATTCTATTCAGAAATTACTGTCAGTAAAAGTCACTGTCTTGTGTATTCTTTTTGTGCTGTGATATAATTATAAATTGTTATATAATGCAAATTCATTTATTTTTACAATAACTATTTTAAAAATATATTATCTTGACTTTTTATTAGCTAACAGTGACTCATGTTAAATTAATCTATATTAAGTAAAAGTTACTCAGAACCATTATTAGGTGGTGACCTAATTCTTCCATTATACTAAAAATCATTGCAAGGGACAAGAATAGGTGTATTAAAGTGTAGGAGCTAGGTTGCTACCTTTTAATAAAATTTAACCATATATTATGCAAGTAAAGTGACATTAGAACAGCCATGACACATATGTTAGCATTGGAATTAAGATGGTTTAGCATTGTGCTCTTATGTTTCAAAATATATATATATATATATCATATGCACACAGCATATTATATAAATATTAATGTTTTGGCATTAATAGGAAGATGGGTTAGGAGCCAAGTCATCTGAGCATGTATCTAACAAGAATCTAATGGACTCGGACAGTAGCACACCTGCTCTATACAGTGAAAAGGACAAGGTAAGATGCAACAAGAGGAAGATGAAAAGTGAGAACAACAAAAGGGTGAGAAGGAACAGTAACAGTAATAACAATAACAACAACAATGAAGACATGGACATAGCAGAGAGCATAAGGTGGCTGGCAGAAGTTGTGGTGAGGTCAGAGCAAACAAGAATGGACACAATGAAAGAAATTGAGAAGATGAGGGTTGAAGCTGAGGCCAAGAGAGGGGAGATGGAGCTGAAGAGAACTGAAATCATAGCCAATACTCAACTAGAGATTGCTAGGATCTTTGCAAGTGTCAATAAAGGTGTTGATTCTTCACTAAGAATTGGAAGAAGTTCATGATGACATGATTGTATGTGTACAAAGATTATAATTGATCAACATAATATATAGATTGAAGGAGGGAGAAAGTTATTGTAGCAACTATATATGTATAATTTGCCTAACCAGTGAAAGAGAACACCATATACAAGGTAGAGGTAAAATCATTATCTCTCCTAACTTTAATTATATAGACTTTTCATTGTAACCTTCTCTTTCATTAATTAAGAAATGAAGGAATGTTTCTTCGTTGTGTCTCACCTCTTTTGACATGTGGTTTTTTCAATGCCATTATTTAAACTTATGTACTCTACGATTAATATAAGGTCAATATTCATCTAAAATACAATTTGTCATGTGAAGGCACTTCATGATTTTTTTATTGTATGTCCTTAGGTTAACACTCATATCAAAAGCACTTACGAAACTTTCTTTGGTAAGATGTAAAAGTCTGAAATATCTTGAATAACATAAAAATAACTATATGAATAAGTTTTTACATAGACAAAAATAAATTATTCTCAAATATAGACATACAAATAATATAAAAGCATAGTGGACTTAAACCATATCTGACCATTTATTTTAAAAAATAATAATCAAACTAAAAAATTAATTCTGTTAAGCTTTTTCAGTCTCCATGGCATCCTTCTGTTATGCTTTATAAATAATATTTTTAGTGAGATAATAATCGTAATTAATAAAACAAGTTCTAAAGAGATTTGACAAAAGTGTTGAAAATCATAATTATAGTACCCGTAGAAAATTAGATTATAAAAACACTTATATAATGGGTGCTATATCAAATAACACTAGTCTTCTAGGTTAATCACTATTAGAACAATTATGTTTCTATTATAAGTTTTTAGTTGGTTTTGTTGGTAGGTAAGTCCTTTGTTGTATACAAAAATTCTAAGTTGCTTATAGACTCAAGAAAACTTATAACGAAATTCTCACCTTTCTCTAAACAGATTGTCCTAATAACATATCTTAACAAATCTCTTATAGACTCAATATCTCTTGATCCCTCTATATATATTGTATTATTGAAGATGATATCATATCTTAATAAATGTTATATATTTCTTTCAATGTCACCGGACTATTAAAATGTTTCCTCCACAAGTCATCTTTGCTTAATTAAAAAAAAAAAATAGAAGATGAGAAGTATGATTCATTTTATTATAGAACTAGTGTGGAATTTACTATGAATGGAGTGTACATAATGTGAATTAGAGATTTTAAACACTAGACAGCACTAAAGCACTTTTAGTGCGTGTGACTAGTATTTTACTTAAAATTGTTTTAAATATTTATAAGGGAGAGGCACTATCTCATTGTATCATATTCCTCTTATGTGAGTAATGGAAAGGTTAAAAACAATACAAAACTATCATAGTATGAGCACTATACGAACTATAATGTCCAACCCTTGTGGGACTAATGAAAATATCGAAAGATAAAAAATAATAGCATTTATTGGTTAATATTGTTTAATTGGAAGGTTCTTTTTATAGACTTAGCTATTATGTATAAAGCATAATAGTTTGAATAACTATTTGTATATTTTGTTTTTCCTTTAATTTTGGTTCAACTTAATATAAAGGCACTTATGTAACCTTTGTTAGAGACTTTTTTGAATGAATTATATTATTTTATAACTCTTTTAGAAGCATGTAAGATCTTTTAAAAGATGTGATCATCTCTCTTGCGTCTCTTTATTTTCTAGGAATTCAAATGCTCATCTCACTTATGTTAAGTTTTCTCAAATGACGTAAAATTTTGTTTCTCTTCTACTTCATTTATTTTGTTTTAATTTTCTTTCAATTTTCGATTCAAATGTTTTATAGAATCCATAGCCCAAATTTGATTAAAATAAACATGAGTTGTATACCTTTTTTTTACTAAGTTATTGAATTGCCGAAAATTCTATTATATGGTTCTTATACTTGTTAACTTTGATTTCAATTTATTTGTAACAACAATTACTTTGGATTTAATACATTGTAGGAGAGGTGTCACCTAGTTGGAGATCTCACTTTTATATCTAATTTTGAGAAGGAGCTTTTTCAAGGTTAGAGGCTATTTTCTTTGGATTTTTTAGAGTTGGGATATTTACCTTTTTTTCTCCTTTATATAAATATCAATAACACCTTAATTGAAATTCTATAATTATAACATATATTTCACAATAAACTTTTAAAACTAATATTAAACATACATACATATATTTATTTGACATAGATTTACAAAGTTGTATAATTGAAGTATCAAAATATTAACAAAAGAAATATAGAGCTCATAAGTTTGTTTTGAAATTCTTGCCTCTACCTACAATATAATATGCACTCACTAAGTACAATACTACAGAAGATAACATAAAATACGCATGGATGAGACAATATTAACAAATACATATTCATTACGAGATATAATATTTTAGTTGAAGTTCATACACATCACAATACATTCTCAAGTAAAGGATCTTAAAGCAATCACAAGTTATAAATGACTTATATTAAACATGTCTCGTCAAACACTTGACTTACTTTATATAATTTTTCTATACCGATCTCAATCCCATTAGTCAAAGTAGTACATTGGATAAAATCCCATAAAAGAGTAGTGCAATAATTTTCTTAGTTTCTCATCATTGAAATATGTCTTACACGGGTTCTTGTATTTACTAATTTAAAACAAATCCTAATTGACTTACCATCTTAGGTATTTATCTTCCTTCAACTTATCAAATCATCATCTCAATCAATCAAATTCATGCATAAAATTGAAATGGGAGACAAATTCCATACATCATACCGATTCAATGTCATATGAATCATACTTTTAGAAAAACATAGATAGGACTTTAAATAATAATAATATGTGTTGCAACACAAAGACGTGTCCTTTGATCATGACACCCTTACTTGCAACTTGTCTTCACCAAACACAAAAGTGTTTTGACTCTTATCCGCTCAAGTTGTGAACTCAATGCTTAAGGGTTGCGTTATATGACTTGAGCAATAAGGCTCATAGAGAAAAGATAATTGATGTAATATTTTCCTTACTCGAACTTCCAATTAACACTTGAGCATTCACAACTTGTCGCTTGAGTATCATCACAATGCTTAAACAACCAAACTCTTCAACACTACAAGGAAAAAAAAACTATTTAGAAATCAATTTTTAGTTATTTAGTAGTTATTTAGCAACAAAACATAATTTCATGACTATTTTGGTCACAATTAGTAACCATTTTATTTGGTAGTTAAAAATTGGTCTATAAATAATTTTTTTTTAGTGAAAGGAGAAATAATTGATATAATGTCTCTTTTCCTTGAGTTGACATATAATCATTTGTTGCCACAGCTACTAAAACTCAGAAAATATTGTTATAATATCCCTTACACTTAAACTACAAAATATATATATATATATATATATATATATATATATATATATATATATATATATATATATTTTTCTATATATATATATATATATATATATATATATATATATATATATATATATATATATATATTTATATATATATATTAGAATCAAATCAAATGCTAACGCTTGTTTTAGAGACAAATTTCATGTGTACAATTTTTTTTTTTCGTTAAGTTTAGAAACTGTCATAAGTCAATTAGTCTTGTATTTTTTTTCGGCGTTACATTACCTATTTGACTACAGGCCTACAAATGTAATTATATTTATTTTCAATAGTTTATATTTGAAGAGTAATTTGTCTACTAATTTTATAGTGATTTGTAGATATTTAATATTTTTAATTATTTTTATTAAAACCTTATTATTTGTTTAATTTTTTCTAAAAAATAAAAATCGATTTAAATTCAAATTGTTTTGAATTTAAATGAATTAGATCATATTTGAATTATTATATAAAACAAATTAAATGATGAATTATGAAAATGAAATAAATAGGTAAAAATATTTTTTTCGTTAAAATCAACTCAGTCTACTCACCAAAGAAAGTCATTCAATCATAAATAATCGAAAATCCCTTCATCTATATCTTAAAGCCACGATCGTCAAAGTAGTTATTAACCTACTTGTATATCATGATCATATACTAAGTATGAAAGCAACGTAAACCAAAAAATAATAATTAGAAAATTAAAAGGATAATGTGGGTGTTATTTATCATAATCTTATAACAGGTAAATGCAATTTTCATACAATTTTTTTAAAATAACTTCACTTTCTCAATATATATTTTACTTTTATATGTTAAAAGTACAAACACTGGAATAATTTATAAGAGAATAAAATAAGAATAAAGAATTAATATTTTATTGAAAACAGAGCATCAATCAATTTCAAAAACTTAAACTGAAACCAAACTTATTTTACAACAAATATAGTAATTTCTTAACTAGTATCCTATGATTTTTCTTTTTTTTTTTAAAATAATAATTCAATCAGAATAAGATAATAGCAGACTTCATTTATGAAGCTCTTAATGGTAAGAAGTTGTGCTTTTATCTGACAATATAAGTTGGTGTAATTAAATTAAAGATAATAAAAGTATATTTAATTACACGTTTATAATTTTTTAATTAAATATATAATTATTATATTTAAATGGGGAGGGAGAATATTTGAGTGGTATTTATAATAAACATTTGGATTTAACTTGCTGGGTTTTTAAACTTAAGAAGAGAATGTGAGCTTAATAAAATGGGAGAAATGCAAGCACAAATCACAAAATATTCATACTTGATTTGATAATTGACTATAGTTAACTTAATCTATACATTTATTTATAATAATTTCATATGAATTTTATGTAGCTAACATGCATAAACAAAGTTTTCTACAAATTAGAATCGGGTAAGGTTCATGCAGGGAAAAAAATTCAAATCAAATCAATTCTTATCGAGTGTTGTTGATAATTCAAATAGGTTAGTTATAAGGGTATATTAAAATTAATATATAGAAAAATTAATTACTATATGTAAAAATAAATATTAAAATAAATTATTGCAAAAATTAAAAGAATATATATAATTACCTTATTTATTTTAAATGAAAAATATACCATTTAATTAGACTATGACTTAAAAATTTAATTATATTAATTTTGGATATTATGTATTATCTTAATTATGCTAATTAGTATTTTAAATTTTTAATATTTAATATTAAACTAATTATAGTTTATTATAAGGACAGGTTAAAAAATGTTGGAGAGTAAAAACAGATAAAAAAGAAAAAGTATTTACAGAGAAATTGAAAACATATTTAAGTTTATTCAGAATATAAGCATTGCAATTCTAAAATAGCTCATCTAATCCTACAGATCCAGGTATGCTATAGTAAATTAGAATTGTTGAAAATTTACAATTTTCTTGGATCATACTTTGACCTATTCAATAAGCCAAGACTAAAAGGTAGAGTCAAAACATTCATTCCTTTTAATGTATATTTTTCACACAATTCACCCAAGTAATCATTATTCTTGCCAAGTTCCACTGAAGAAACAGGCAATAAGCACTTCTAATTCTATATTTTTTCAGTGAAACTTTTAGAGATTGAAAAGGCCAACCATGCTAGTGAAGTACAAAAAGGAAATGAGAACGAGTAAAACCTAGATAGCTAAATTAACCATTTCAAAGAAAAATATTTATTTATTTATTTATAGGGATTTAATATAGATGCAAGAGAGCTTAGGCTTTATTTATTAGAAAATTACTAAGTTTGAGTTATAACTTTGTTACTTTTTATGAATATATATATATATATATATATATATTTAAAATGTTTTTATTTTTATTAACTAAATAGGATCCAACCTCATAGGAAATTAACATATATATGGTTAAAATCTTAAGCATCTGACTCAGTCAAAGGTTTGAAAAAAGTCAAACTACAGATACCATCATTCAATAACAGTTTCACAAACACTTCACTTTCTTTACTCTTCCTTCACCTTTCACTCCACACCACCCAACCAATCACATTCCATTACTTCCACACTTTAAAAATCATGCAATTTGCAATTCAATTCTCACACCCCAAATGGATCCAAAGCTTAAAAATTTTAAATTTATGTCATAATTATCCACATTCAATCCATGGACACCAAGTTGTTAACAATCTGCACTCTCGTCGCCTCGCTCAGTTCCTCCTCCGACCATACCCGTCTCGCCGCCCTCCGCCACCTCCGCCGCACCTCCAACGAGGACCCCGCCGCCCGCCCCCTCATCTCCGGCGCCGGCGCCGTCCCCCTCCTCACCGCCGCCCTCTACTCCTCCTCCCACCCCATCCAAGACCACGCCGCCGCCACTCTCCTCAACCTCTCCATCTCCGACCGCCGCCCCCTCCTCTCCTCCCCCATCCTCCTCCCCGCCCTCGCCCACCTCCTATCCCGCCACGCCACCTCCTCCGCCGCCTCCGCCGTCCAATCCGCCGCCGCCACCCTCCACAGCCTCCTCGCCGTGGTGGCCGAGTTCCGCCCCACCGTCGGTGCAAAACCTGAAATTCTCGATGCCCTCATCAGCATAATCAGTGACCCTGATTCGCTGACGAGGACGATAAAGGACGCTCTGAAAGCATTGTTCGGAATTGCTCTCTACCCGCCGAGCCGAGCCACACTGCTCCGGCTAGGCGCAGTTCCGGTGCTCTTCTCTCTGGTGGCGAAGGACAAGGACGGGAAGAGAAAAGTTGGCATAATTGAGGATGCGACGGCTGTGATCGCGCAGATTGCGGCGTGCGAGGAGAGCGAGGAGGCATATCTTGAGGTTTCGGGGGTTTCGAGGTTGGCGATGATGTTGTGTTCGGAAAGTGGAAGCTGTAGTTTGAGGACAAAGGAGAATGCTGTGGCGGCGCTGTTGAATTTGGTGAGATATGGGAGTGAGAGAGTGGTTGGGGAGGTTAGGAACAGGGTTGGGACGTTGGATGGGATCGCCTACGTGCAGGAACACGGTAGCCCCAAAGGGAAGAGCAAAGCCGTCGCCTTTTTCAAGCTTCTGCTTGATGGTGGAAGCAGTGGTGAAATCGTTCAGGATTTGTACCCTGTTCACTCTGATTAGGGTTCAAGTTTCAGGGAATAACTTTGTTTTGTTTTGTTTTGCATGTAAAGTAATCTCACCTTGGATGCTAAATTTCCAATGTTACTACACTCTTATCTAACACTAAACATTACACAAAAGAATGTATAGTCTCTAAGCATATCCTTTCATGTTTGTTGAAGGTTGCAATTACCCTCTTTTTATGTTGTCTTTGTAAGCATAGCATAAAGAGGATTCACTTTGCAACCCATATTTTAGTTTAAAACATTTTTCTACCATTAGCCTTTCATTCTTATTAGACTTCTTCCAAAAGCCTTGCTTTAGAATAATGGTTTTTGCTTTACACACATTAGTGGCTTGCATGGTTGTTGGCCTCACAAGCTTTTCCTTTTCTATGACCAAACCCTTTTCATAATGTTCCAATTCTCAAACCCACTTCATTATAATAAAATTGTGTGGTAAGTCTTACCCCTTTAGAAAGGTATGGGGTGAAACCTCACTCTTGGAAGTGTGTGTGGGATAAGATCACATTGCCTATTCTTAGAATGACAATTTCATGATAATCTATCAATTAGCAATAGTATTTTGCAAAACTTTCTTCCCTCTAAGGATTAATTGGGAGAAGAGAATATAAATTGATTCCAAAACCATAAGTCAATCTATCCCACCGATGTCACAAAGAAGGGAAAGGGGAGTGAGAAAAGACCTATTGTTATTTATTTCACACTTGTATATAAAGGCTAATGTTCACAACTTTAAAGAAATTAAAATTAATTGTTTTTCATTTAAACGGATTATTTTTAACAAAATTGTTTGAAAAAGGATAATTTAAATTTCTTTATTTAAATGGAATATTTCAATTATTACAAAATAAAAATTTTAATATTAAATAAAACTTAATAATTAAAAAATATTAATAGATGATGTTTATAAGGATTGGGAAAATGCATGAATGGAACCAAGTTGTACTAAACTTTACTAGTGGTTGGAAATAATTGAATTACTTGTAAAATGGTTTAAACGAATTGATTCAAATTATATCACATATTGGAGTAAACTATGCCAAATTGAACTATTCTAAACTATTTGACTTATATGAATTATTTGAATAGTTATCAATCAATATCCTATTTTAAAGTGTATTTTTCAATATTATAAGTTATAGTGCAGTTTAGTTTAAACAATTCAAATTAGGGGCGATTCAATTTTCAAAAACTAAATATATAAAACAATTCAATGTAGTTCTTTTTTATGCAATTCAAATCAGTTCAATGTCAATTTGGTTCAATTCAAATATTTTTTAAAACAACTGTAATGCTTCTTGTTTGATGTTACTTAAGGCTATATTTTGTCAACGTCTACCAAGATTTTTTTAATGTTGACTATTATTATTTTTATTGACATTGGTTAGGATATTTCTTAAATATAGTTGCTCCAAGTTATAATTTGTTTGATTTTAGACTTAAAAAGGTTTCCCCAATCGATTAAAAAGAATTTATCAAAAGTTTGACGGATTTGAAAATAAGAGAAAAGTGATTTTGGGGTTTAGATTTTAGCATTTAGGTTGAGCTGGTGTAAGGATTTGGGTTTTTTTTTTTTTTTTTTTTTTTTTTTTTTACGATTTCAATATATATGGGAGAATGACACCTTCCACTATTAATTAAAGAGTCACATGAAACACAATTTAATCTATATTTATGAAATTGTGATTTACAATTTAATCTATATTTCTAAAATTGTGGTTTAAAATGTCCATATTTTTAAAAGTGTGGTTTAAAATGTTAAACTAAACCTAGAAATTTAAACATGACTTGCTAAAAATATATTAAACTTAAACTGAACTTATTTAACTAATTTATAACAGTTGATTTTATTTTAATGATATTTTTCTTAAATTATTTATAAAATTTATCAATATAGTATTTAAAATGATTTTAATACTAATGCCTAAACTTTTTTTTTGTTTTATAAAATAATTCATGTATTAAAAAATAAGTTAATGTTTTACACAAATATAACTAATATTAGTAATAGAATCTCAACTTTAAAATAAGTTTACTTTTTGGTTCTTTATTAAATTTTTACTAAATAAGTGAGTTGAGTCAATTGTAGTACAACTAAAAAGTTGTCGAATCCACATAAACTAGGAAATATAGTGATAGTTCTTAATTTTTTTTTTACAATGAATTGTATAGACATGAAAGTAATAAGCTTGCAGAAATTGTCAAACATGTCACAAGTTTTGAGTCAATAAAACTATAATTCAATGGTTGTAGTTATCAATTATGATTAAGTGTTGAAATTGAATAATGCTTGACTATATGCACTTCTTACTCACATATACAATCATATCACAATTTCTCTTGTTCTATATAGCAAAACCAAGTTAATTATTTAATCATGGTTATCTAATAATCCAATGACATTGAATCAATTCCTTGATTAAAGTTATTTGATACTTGCACTAAGGTTCATAACGATAACATCCAAAAGCACAACTCTATTCCTAACAATTGTAATCTGTGGTGGATTTTCTAATAGCATTCAATTTCTAGATTCAAGCACAGAGATTCGTCTACTATCTAGCATTGAGCATAAAACTAAACTATAAGGAAAATTTTAACATAGATTCATAGATGAATTAAGAACTATAAAGAAATTACAATATTATTCAATTCCAACACAGTGCAATTTAGCTACTCAAAATGCATGTGATATTTTACTAAGTACAATGACATAGTTTAACAAAAATTGATATAATAGTGTTTCTATTTTCGCTTTCTCTCCAAACCACCTGTCAATTAATATTTTTTCTATTTATAAGGCCAAACAACTATGTTCTCATTTGAAGGTACACCCAACATCCAAATGTTCTGCTTAATGAATTAAGTTTCTTCTTGTCGCTCAGCTTCTTTGTACCTTACTCAACAAATTAAGTTTCCTCACCTTGAGGGTTTCTTCATATTCTGAGCACATCCTTATTTGTTAAGCTTCATTGAGTATGTGATCACTCTTCCTCCATTCACTTAGCACCATTGGTGTATGGTCAACTTTAAGAGTAAATTTTTGAATTGATTTCTTCTCTTAATTCGCTCAGTGACCAGATTCCTCATATTAGCAAATTAATGATTATTGACTTTGTAGCATTAAAATATGTAAACATTCATCATAGCATCCAAGTAAGTTCTCTCAATAAAAACATTTTAAATCTGTAAGTTGATCATAGTTTTATTCCAAAAAAAGATTTTAAATTGTGTAAATGAAGTGCTTAAATTAAATGAAATGACAAGAAATTTTGGCACTCATCACTACTCACATCTAAATAAAATATAAGTTTAAAATTTTAAAGCTTAATTCAACTCATTCAAATAATTAAGTTTAACCAAAATTTAAATTTATTTATTCAACTTAACAAATGAGGTTAAATTTCACAAGGTTGAATGGGTTAATCTAATTTTTGGCACACAAATTAGTTTGGTACAAATAACTTCTCTAATGAGGTTCTCTAATGAGGTTTTATATGTTTATACTATTGACTATCAACTAAGTATAAAGATCTATGGAATCAATAAAGTTGGTACATTAGCATATTTAAATGCAACTACCAACACACATTTACAACACCATTACATAACCTTTTCGAGGATGATGTTATGTTCGGAAGATAAATTCTCAAGGTATTTATACAACAACTTCAACTTACAAATGAATTATTATCCACATTTTCAATGTGACCTCTTTTTGGAAGAACATATGGAAACTTAAGATCTAGGAAAAAAAATCCAAAATTTTATGTCGCAATGCTCTTCTAGTCAATGTTTCCCGCTAATAATGAGGAAATTCCCTATCATCTTTCATCTCAACCCTTGTGTACGAGATGTTTTGGTTAAGTTAAAATCATTCCTTGTGTTTATAAATACTTTCCAAGTTCAAAATAATTACGGATTTGTACGAGATATCTAACTAGTGAGTTATTTACCAATATGTATACCTATAATTAGTTAACTAGCATTTTATTTCATAGAAACTAATTTTAGATGTTAATTCTTTGATGGGTCTAAAAGTAATATAATAACATGATCTTCTCCCCAAATTATTGGAACATTTTTCTTATATGTAAAATTGTATTTGATAAACCATATCAAAAATTCATTGTGATTCCTTTAACATATTCAAAATCAACATGTAAATAATATTTGACTCTTTATGTCAAACTGGATATTAAAAATTATAGTTAAACCATAATATAATGGGAATAGATAGAGTTATCATAAATAGTTATTATGATTTTTGTAACACCTCACAAAATAGATATTTCTAGTAAGACAGTTAAGACTTCATAAATATGCATATCTTAGAGTAATCCATACTTAGTATGCTTCAAAATATACAATCATAGTAACCTAAAAATTTAAAACATATTTACAAAAAAAAAACATATATAATTTTTTCAAAATTAAACTCCTTCTGACATGATCTGCTTAATGCAAAAGATCACCCACAAGCTCCTCTACAATGTCATCTACTCCCGTGTAACACATGATCATCACAGATAGGTAACAAAACACAAATACAAACAAGAAAGTGTAAGCTAACAGATTTAAAACAATCTTAAAATAATTCAATTAATTACATAATTCAATAACACATGTCAAAATCATTTATTTCACTCAATTTCATTCATAATTTCAACTATACAACTTTGACACAAATAAACAAACTTGACTCTACTTCCGAAAGACTCGTGCATTGAATAGACCTCTGAGATATGCACTTGTCATACAACTCCAAGTTGTGAATTCACACAACCTCCAAATCGATGAATCATCAATCTTGAATGACAAAGTTAGTCCCCCTGAGACTTTTTTGACAACTATGTTTCAAGCTATAGTCACTTAGTTCAGACTTCCTTCGACATTCACCACCTAGTAATGATTATCTATTTGATTTCTATTACTAGTAAAGTGAGGATATCAATTGTTATTGATTAGATCTTTAGACAATGCACATCGTAATTGACCAAGACACGAGTATTTCTTTCTTGAAAATACTATGTCTTGATCTTGACCATCTCAATCAATATTTCAACAATATCATATCATAAACATATATCTCTACTCATGTATTCGTTCACTTTTCAATCTCAATCTTAAAAATATTAAGAATTACTAATTCATCAATACCATTCAATTTAAATTATAAATCAATCTACTCTATTCAATTCATAATTGCATTACAAAATAATTAAACAATCAAAATAGAAAACAAAAAAAAAAATTAGTTTAGCTTGAGCGTGAATTTCTAGCTTGAGTGAGAATCTCCTTCGCTTGAGCGAGAATCCACCTCGCTTGAGCGAAAATGGTCCATAGAGCACCCAGTTCCAGTGCTATTTTCGCTTGGGGAAAATCTTTTCTTGCTTGGGTGAAAAGCTTCTCGCTTGAGCGAAAATGGTTTACAGAGCACCCTAATTCCAGTGTTATTTTCGCTTGAGAGAGAATATTTTCGCTTTAGCGAAAATCTTTTCTCGCTTAGGGGAAAATCGAGCGAAAAATGGTCCAGAGAGCATATCTAAGTTTTGCTTGAGCGGGATTATGTCGCTTGAGCAAAATATGCAGAAAAACCAAACGCATTTTTCAACCTAGTTCACTACTTCAACATCACCAATCATGTTCAAATAACCCATTTTTCACATAACAACATCTCTACATATGAAATCATTTATTACCCCCAAATTTCTCAACTTATCCAATTTCATTCAATTCACAAAATTTCATCTTCAATGTTTCACAATACAACTTCAACTTTCAATTTATTATCAAGCTAAACACCTAGTATCAGAAAATCCCACTAGCATCAACACAAGTTAATTTCATATTCAATCCAAAATAAGCTAGTTTACCCTACAAGTTAAATAGATACTATCAAAATTATGCAACCATCATCAATCTAAATGAATTACCATACAAATCTTGTCTATTTCAAATTTCAACATGAATCACCAACCAAACATAACTCTGCAACACAACAATTTAAGTTTTTAACATTCAAATGAGGTTGTGCATCAAAATTCATCAAACAATCAATTTCAATCCTACCAAGAATCAAAGGCATAACCTAAATTATGTATTGACAAAATGTTCAAAGTCAGCTTCCCTTACCTAATTTGAGCATATACTCTTTCAAAAGAGCTCCAAAAACCTAAGAGTAGGAGCACCCTAACCTGCACCACAAAGCATCTTATCAATGATCAGACTACACTACGAGGATGTGGAACTAACAGAGACTCCTCTTGAAGTCTCTGAAGACACATACAAGAGCGATAGAAACCTATTGAACAGATTTCAAATTGACTCAGAGGAGAAAAATGATAAAAATGAACTTAATCTAACAGAGTTTCTGATTGAGTAGTATTGCTCAAATTGCTGCCAGGAGTCTAGTGGTGGACTTTGATAGTTGATCTGATGAAGGACAGAAACAAATGTTTAGAGAGAAGACAGAGAAAAAAAGAAGGAACAGAAGCTCAAAGAGATAGTGGGTCTTTGAAAGTGAAACTTGACTATTAACTTTTTCTATAAATATGTATTTTTAGTTTATTAATAAAATAACTCATTTTAGTTTTACCACTTTTACTCTAAAGACAATTTTTTAGGTAATTAAAATTTTTAATTTTTATAAATTTTATAGACTTAAAAATATTGTTTACCAAGTTGGAAGCCATAAGTATACATAAGGTCATGTTTAATTCTTAGAATATCCTTAAATTCAATATAACACATATTACACTAATGTCATCTAAGTTCAAAATAACTTAATTTGTAATGGATTAATTGTTATCAAACTTATTTATAAAAGTAGTAGAATATTATTTATCGTCTTGCACGTATGTTTAAAGATATTAAAAATAATAGATACTTTATAATTATTTCATAATATTAAAGATGTTGTATTTCTTAATTTAGTTATACTGACTTTGTCTTATACTTTTATTTATTTATTTATTAAAAAATAGATACTCCTATAAAATCATTGCAATTTTGTTTTCTTCAATGAATATAAAGGTATTTACTATTATTTAAAAAGAAAAGTGGAGTGAAAGAACCAAATGAAATGGGTTAGAGTAGTACGTGGCCAAGAATGAGTGGTGGAAGAACCCTTCATGTTTGTTTTCCTGACGTGGCCTAGCTAGCATGATTCTTCACCACCATGGCCACCCAAAGTCGTCATTAGAAAGGCAGAAGTAGCTTTGGGTGTAGTGGCTGTGTGTGCATCACCAAAACACCTTTCAAAAGCCACATTAACACACCTAACAAAAGGGCAACCTGAGAAAGACAGGGAGAGAGAAGAAAAAAAGAAAAGAAAAGAGGAGCTATAAAGAATAGATAGAAAGAGACATAACATAAGTTTTTTTTTGTAATTAGATTGTTACAGAATATTTACTAATTTCTTAAATGACTACTTTTTTATCAAGAAATTTATTTATTTTTTTAGTGAACATTTTTGTGAATTGCTTTTTTTAGGCTTAATTAAGTTTAAATATATTATAAATTTAAATATTTTAATTGAATTTTTACTAAAAAATTTATTCTAGTGAGTGCTCAATTTTTTTATTTTTTTTATTAGATGATGTGATCATTACTTCTGTATTTTGATTTATAGTCGCTAATAAACTTGTTTCTTCTATTTTCCATCTCTTCATTGGTCAATTTATTTTTTCCTTCTTCGTGAACAAGTTGACGGTGAGAGTTGTAAGACAAGTTGAATATCAAGTTAAAGATAAAAAGATGAAAATAATATGTTATTCCATTAATGACAAAATCAAATGATAAGATATTTAGACGAAAATAAAAAGAATATATTAGGAACACTTCAATAGAACGAAAACTTAAAAAAAAAGAAAAAAAAAACTAAATTAAAAATA
>Ga0209700_106451_pt1 | contig 18151 bp, 8 predicted proteins | sample SiratroredBW_FD_187528 | JGI IMG/M metagenome (GOLD analysis project Ga0209700, IMG submission 187528) | Root nodule microbial communities of legume samples collected from California, USA - Siratro red BW (SPAdes) (version 2) | ecosystem: Host-associated > Plants > Roots > Nodule | place: USA...
TTAGTTAATTATACATGAAATACTTTGTGTTAAATGAAACATAATCAATGGCGAGAACTGGATGCTCCAACAATGTTGGGACATGTTCTTTTTGTATGTCCTGGCGTTTGACAATATGAACATTTTTCGGATCGGCTATGTTGTTCCCTCATGTCCATTTCAGTCCTTATGCGACTTGACTTAGGCCTTACTTTTGATGTTCTTTTCATTTCTGGACTTGGACATAATATTTGACCGGTGTAAGTAGGCCAGTAGTCTTCGTTTCTCAGTTCACCAAATAAGCCTTCGTAGACATGAGAGACTTGTTCTAAGGTGTACACAGATGAGATGTACATACTAAAATCGTGGTGTGCATATTTGCATGCAGCAAGCACATTGGAGCATGGTAGATGTAGTTTTTGAAATTTTCAACAGTCACACCACAATTCGTCCAAGCAAACTGCAAATCGACCTAGTGGTCGTACTTCTCTTGGATTTTGTTCTCTTCTACCAAAAATCTAGTGTTCCTTCTGTCAAATGAAAGGACTGTATGAGTGTTCGCCTTTGATTGTGCATCCTCCAATGCTTTTGCTGCAACTTCAAAGTATACATGTCCAGCAGTCATCATGACTTCCACTTGTCTGCTTCTTTCTGTGAAGAATTTGTTGCAGCGGGTGTATGTTGCCATCACCATTGAAGAGATTGGAAGGTTTCTTGTTTTCTTCAAGACAGAGTTAATTGACTCAGTAAGATTGGTTGTCATATGTCCCCATCGTTGACCGTTATCCCATGCAATAGTCCACTTCTCTCTTGGGATATCATCTAACCATTGAGCAGCCTCGAGATTTTCCTCTCTAACTATGTTGTAGTAGTAGAAAAGGCGTGGCTTTGTCATTCCATATGCTGTAATTATTTGTTCCAAATTGAGTTAGTGAATAAAATTGACAAAAACAAATAGAAAAAATTAAAAGAGTTGTTTGAGTTAACATATAAGGATACAAACCCATGTTGACAACATCCTTCTTGAGTGTTGTATTTCTAAATCATCTCATGAAGTTTTGTGCTATGTGTCGAATGCAGTAGACATGCATAGAATTATTGTTGTTCCAACCACTACCTTCTCTAGAGTATGCACTCTTTATTGATTCGTGGCGATTAGAAATAAGACAGATGCCCTCTTGCGGAGTGACATATCTTCGTAGGTTCCGCAAGAAAAAGAACCAAGCCTCAGTTGTTTCACCCTCTACAATGGCAAACACAATTGGTAATATGTTATTACGGCCATCTTGCGCAACTGCAACCAATAATGTCCCTCTGTATTTCCCATACAAGAAAGTTCCATCAACTCGGACTACTGGCTTACAAAATTTAAAACCGTCAATGCATGATTTGAATGTCCAGAATACCCTCTTAAAGATGATGTGGTCTACATCCAACTGGTTACCTTCATATGCGGGTTGAGTCTTCATTTTCCAAATAAACCCAAGAACATAAAGTTGCATTGCATTTAGAAGTGATGACAATTTTTGGTACGACTCTTCCCAAGGATGATGTTGTCGAGTCTTTTTGTCATTTAATGGCAGAGCCACATCCTTTAACTATTCCAATCTTAGAGCAAGCAGGATTTGGTCAAATTGCAAAACTAAGGCATTTAAAAGTGGATCACTCCTTAGTAACTTCATTGGTTGAAAGGTGGAGACCTGAAACTCACACATTCCATTTCCCAACTGGTGAGTGTACCATTACATTACAAGACATTTCGCTTCAACTGGGTCTTAACATAGATGGTCCACCAATTGTTGGCCTAACAATGTTTGATTGGGAGGAAATGTGTGACACTTATCTAGGTGTTGCACCAGTGAAAGGAGAATCACTGATTGGTTCACAAGTCAAACTAAAATGGCTTAGAGAAAATATGCTCCCACTAGGTGAAGAGCCAACAGAACAACAACTACATGCCCATTGTAGGGCGTATATACTAGGTTCGATTGGAAGAGTTTTAATGCCTGATAGAACCGACAACAAAGTTCATCTTATGTATTTAACATTTTTGACTAACTTACGTAGAACAACACAATATAGTTGGGGTTCTGCTTGTTTGGCTGTGTTGTACAGTGAATTGTGTAGGTCAACAGATGCCAAAGCAAAAACAATGGGTGGGTGTGCATCACTTCTGCAATCATGGGCATAGTATCACATGCCATACATTGCGCCCCTTTCCAGAGAACAACCTTCGTACCCCCTAGTTTGTAGGTGGAGTGGTGGCAGGGTTCTTAACTTCAGAAACGTCCCTTATAATAACTTAATGGGGTACAGATCTATGATTGACCACATACAAGTTGATCAAGTAATGGACAAAATGCATTCTCTGCAATTTTATTTCAAGATTTTAAACTTTAACACAAATTTTCTAATAATAATGACTTACTGCAGTTTAAATGGAATCCGTACAAGGACTTTGATGCATTGATCCCTCTAGAAGCGTACAAGGATGCTGAAATTTGGACAGCATGCACTCCCCTAATTTTCTTTGCAATAGTGGAATGGCACCAATCTGATAGAGTTCAATTACAATTTGGTATGTTCCAACAAGTCCCTGCCCCACCTAACAATTTGGAAAAACATGTGGAACAACCGTCGCGAACTAACATTAACTGGTCGTCCAATTCATGGACCTTTGTTCCACAGTAGAGAGTACATGGAATGGTACATGGCGAATTCAATATATTTTTTGTCAGTGCCGCATCTACTAAATGATCCACGAACACAACAAAATCCACCACCGGAGCACACATTCCCACCTACAAGTGATTATAATCATCCACAAGAGAATCCTTGTCGACATTCATTTCCAGCTGCAACAGATTATTATCCGCCACAACAACAACCTCACCGACATTCATTTGCATCTAAACAATTCAATACACCTCAACGACAACCTACAATGGATGATAGAAGACAATCATTTACATCCAGTTCAACTGATTTCTTTGATAACTTGTTTGGCGCAGATCTAAATACACCACCTTCTGCTAATGATTACATGCAATATATGCATCCAACACACTTTGACAATGAAGCAGGAAGTTCTTCCGCTACAATGCAAATGAATTCAACACCCTACAATTTAAATCCAATGACGAACCACAACCACAACAACCACAATCACCACGACGGAACCCACCACGTAATAGACGTCGTCGCCACTGCGGAACCGGTCACCATTATGGAGACTAAAATATTCTAATGTCATTGAAGATGTTGTTAGCAAAAATTCAAGTTATTAATAAATAAGTTCACCTACTCTTTCCAACATTATCCATGTATTCTATACTTATTCAAAACCAAATTTTAAATTTTAAAAATCACCATAATTTTACTAACAACTTATTTTTGACTTTAATATAACTTTATTAATTGACTTTACTATTTTAAAATTATCTACTACAATAATAACATTAGTATTATTTATTTCTCAATAATAAAATTAATAGTATTTAATTTTAATTTTCTTCATTCTCACAAATAAATAACTTTTTTTCATATATATATTTTCTATTTTTTAAGCACGATAAATATCTTATTTCATTTTTGTTATTACATATTTTTTAATAAACTTAAAATATAAAATTTAATTATAATTACAATATTATAAATTATTATAATTTTTCTTCCACTTTTTTTAATATAAAATATAGTTATAGATTTATTGTAATTTATTATATAAATACAAAAAATATAATATTTTTTTATTTATTTTCGTATTATAATTAATTTCCTAATTTTTTTTAACATTTCTAACTTCATTTCAAATTTTTAATTTATCAATAAGGATAACCATTCACAAAATTCTCATATTTTTATTATCTTTAAATTAAATTAAATATTTACATACTTTAATTTTTTTTATCTCACAACTAATTTTAAATTTATCCTCACCATTTTTAATTAAATTTTTTAAAACATTATTCATATAGTCAAAATTTGATTTTTAAAAAAATAACTTCTCATATACTACAATAAATATTTATAATATATTTTATTAAATTTTACGTTTTATAAAATAAAAAAGTCACACATAAATTAAAAATTTTATACTTTAAAACAAAATAAAATATAAAACTTAAAAAAAAAAAATCTCAGAATTCAGTTCCCAGGACATAGAATTCTGATTGGATATAAATTTCAAAATTGTAAAATTTGAATTGAGAATTCTGCTTCCCACTAGTAGAATTCTGGTCATGCACAGTAAATGGTCTTAGTTTGGTAAATAAAGTTCAATAGGTGTTATTTAGGAAATTATTTTTTAAAATAGTATTATTTTGGTAAAAAATTCACATTATCGTGTAGAAAACCATAAGCGAGTAAGCAACATTAACGAAAAGAGGTTTGTTTCTTTTGCTTCCACTCATTAAATTATCTAAATATGTTTTGTTGTAATTACTTGACATTGGTCACTAGGACTATGTTATCATTTGGTATCATATCAACATTAATCATCTGCCTTGTTTATGTTTTAAAAAATTTTTTATATAGACATTTTAATTTTCACCTAATAATTCATTTTAAAATAAATAGGAACGGAAATGCCTTTTCTAATATTTGTGTAATTAAAATTATGTTTTTAGTACACATGATAAAATAATTGGATTTCATTTTCAAGTCCACATGTCATAACCAAGTTAAACCGACATCTCTCAGTGTAAAAAATAATAAAACACGTAATGTTTCAACTAAACCTACTATAGTTAAATAGACTAAAAGTTTTGGACGAATTCTTCCTTTACTTTTATATTTTCATCCTGCACTTCCATATTGCATATAAAAAGTTTATTATATTTTTGGTATAAAATTACAAAAGTCAAAAGTATCCTCCTCTTTCATTTTTGGTAAAGTTAATATTTTATAAATCAAATAATTGTTATTCAGTTTACATTTTATTTAAAAATTAAACCGGATAGCATCTCATCTGATTTATATTTTTTTTAAAAAAAGTAAATCAAATGAGGTGTTATTCAATTCACATTTTATTTTGAAATGTAAATCAGATGACACCTTATTCAATTTACATTTTTTTAAAATGTCCATTTTAATTATTTTCATAAGAACAATTTTAAGTTTTAAAATTTTATATACGTGCAGGACTATGCTAATGGAAGCGTAGGAAGAATAGGTCAAAGTTTTGACGAATTCTTCCTCCACCCCCAATACCCTCGTCCTACACCTCTATAGTCACTGGAAAATACAAATATGTCCACAAGTGATAAACGGTAAAAGACTAAAATATCCTTCACCTCCTTAACCACTCTTATCCGCTTCATCCGTTTCATTCTTCCTTTGCTTGCATTCGATTCACTGCTTCATTGTAACATTCGATTCAGTCATTGTATCTCTTTTTCACCTTCACCGTCAACAAAAGTGATCTGTGCGAGTGGGTGAGAGTCTGCAACGTCCGCATCACAATTTGGAAGGAGAAGTTGTGTATTTGCTTCAATCTGAATTAAAGTTTTAAACAAGTGAAATATAAGAAATTTTAGATGTTTATTAGCAATTTATGAGTGGTATTGATGATTAGAGTAGTTAATTTGATGATTGGGTTGCCATCAATAGTAAATCTGCATCGGAGAAGACAAACTTCGTATAAACTGGATGTCCCGCGTCCTGTTTACATTTTGGAAAAAATTATAAACCGGATGGGGGGCCATCCAGTTCACATTTCCAAATGAAAATGTGAATCGGAGGGCCACCATCCGGTTTACAATTTTTTTCCAAAATATAAACCGAATGGGGTGTCATCCGATTTATATTTTCATTTGAAAATGTGAACTGGATGGCTCCCATCCGATTTATAATTTTTTTTAGAATGTAAACCAGATGGGGTGCCATCCGGTTCAGTATTTTTTATTTCAAAAAATAGAAGGTCCTTTTAGTTATTTTTACAGGGACAATTTTGACATTTTCAAAACATATGGAGGTGCAGGACGAGGGTATTGGGGGTACAGAAAGAATTTGTCCAAAGTTTTGATCACCATATCAAAGGACTATTTAACGGGCTAGCCCACCAACATTTTTAGAAAAATTATCTTTTTTATTTCTTATTAGTCATGAAAATTAGTCATTAAAATATTTTTTAAGGTTTTAATTGACTATTTAATGTTTTTAATTGGATAAATTAAAAAATTATCACATTTATATGTTAAATTATTTCATCATAATTAATAATTTAAATTTAATTTATATTAAGTTATTATATTATTACATATTTCTATCCTTCTAATAATACAATATTAACAAGATACTTAAAATTATTTTTTTATTTTTAATTTTTCATTTAAAAAAATGGCTAATAAGCTAAAGCTATCAATCTAGCTTGTCAAATTGGTGGCAAGCCAGTCCTATTTTACCTCCCATAGTTTGTTGTTGGTCTTTTATTGACACACATTAACACCTATATTTTTCGAAAACCTTTCTAAAGAAGCAATAATGTTTGATCTATATTTTCCTAAAACCTTTCTAAAGAAGCAACAATATTTGATGTAGTGGTTAGTGCCTATGCTTCAAACCCATTTTTCTACAATAAATACTATTTTTTAAAACTCTTATTCAGTTTGATGTATTCTCATTTGTTTAGTGCACATACATATTTACTTTAAGAAATCTCATTTAATGAAATATATGGTTTTATTCATTTAATTAAATATATGGTTTTATTCATTGGAGCTAAGAGCTTATGATGAGAGACCTAACATATTCATTTGACCTTTTATTTTGATTAATAATTAGATAAATGGACCAAGTGTGAGAGTGTTAGTATATATGACACATTGTGTTTTTTCTCTTCATACGATTTAGTTGTATGTGGTCCAATTGAGTGTTGGTTCAATCCATTATCAAGTAACTTAGATATTGTTTAGTGTTGTGATTTCCTCATTGTTTCAAATATTCGAAATTATAATAGATAGAGTTCCATAAACTGGACATATACTCACAATTTTAGTCACTCAGCATACTTCTATCTTCAGAATAGTTTAAAAGCTAGAAATAAGTAAAGGAAAAACTACATTGATGGAGGTTGGTTCTTTTACTTCCACAATTTAAATGATCTAATAAATTGTGTTCTAATTGTTTGACATATTAATATTGTTGCATTAAGTGGCTTGATAGTAATGTTATTGAAGGTGGCCTACGATGATCCAATCCCTGTTTTAGTGAAAATTTTGTGATGTGGAGGACAATGTGATATGTTCATTATTTATGGTGTGGTGTTAATATAATGATATGTTAAAGTAACATTGTTTATGTTTCCTCCTATTTTTAAGAGAAGTGTATTATTGTTGTGGTACTTGTATATATTTTTGAGATGTGGAGATGAACAGTGAAGGAAGGGTAGAATAGAGGTAGTTTTGAATGTATCACTACAAGAAAATATACAGTGGCCAAAAGCATACTCTTACAAGTAAAACTAGACGTTAATTAGTCAATATCATTAGATTTGCGTCACACATGTAGCAGACCTTGAAACTGTCGCAACCGGGGTCGCGATTGGGGCGGCGGTCCAAAAATAATTTCTTTTTTGAAAAATAATGGAGTCGCCACCATAATTTATTAAAGGAAAAACTATGGAAAACCAAAAAAAGTCAGATAACGCAAGTTTGCAAAACCAGATTTAGAGTCCGGGAGTCGGTTACATGTGGGGAAGGTACTAGCACCCCACAACGTCTGCCCTAAGGCGGTCGGTACCTTTAATTAAACAAGTAAAATAAAAGAGTGTGATTTTTAGAAATATTTATTTTTCCCAAAAAACAGAAATAGAATGCAAATAACAACAAACAAAAATATATATTTTTTTTTAATAGGGGGCCCGACAAGGATTTGACCTCGCTCCTACGTATTTCTATACAGGATAGAAAATCAGGGTACACGTAGTTCTGTTCTTGGGTATTTGTGAGGGGCGTTTTCGTCGAGATATGGTGCTTGCAGGGTTCGCTGAAGGGTTTCGAAGCTTGCATTTTTTCCGTGAGTGATATTTAGTTTGTGTATTTAGGAAGTGGGGTTAACATGGCATAGAAGGTGGTTTGGTTGATGATCATTGGAATGGAATGGAAAGGTGATGGAGGTTCATGGTGGGATGTACAGTTGAGATGCAAGGCAAAAACACAACGCAAAAACATTGTGGAATTATGAGTTCATGGAGATGCATGTTGATGAAATAGGAATAATTGTGGGTGCTTTTTATTTTATGCCATGAATGAATGTACAAGCAAAAAGGAAAAAAAACATACCTGGTGCCTAGTCTTTTCTTTCTCAATGTGCTTTCTTCTTTTCTCTCTTCTCAATATTCTCTCTCATTCTCTTTTTTCCATCACAAAAAATGATCCCCCCTTTTCTTTTTGTTCCTTTGACTAATATATCTCTTTTTCTTTTTTTTCATTATTTTAATTGATATTTTTTTTAAAATGTCAGTGGTTCAGTTCAAAGAAGTTACCACTCTTTGACTCATTCATATTTACTATTTTTAATTTTTTTAAAACTAATATTGAAGATGAATCGACCCAGGAATGAGACTTAAATCATTTTTCTACGGTAATAATTTATTATTTATTATTAATTTTATTTTTATTTAAGTGGAGAACGTGGGTTGTTATCTTAGCGGTTTCAAAATTATTATTTGCAAATATTTCCCTTTTTTTTAAAACAAATACGTGGAGTTAGGGAGTGGGAACATTGGGGTCTACTGCCATTGACTCATTCTTTTTATTATTTTTTTATTATTTATTTATTATGTTGAACGTGGAAATCAAGTAAGCAGTTTGAAAGCAGTCTTCCCTTCTTTTTTTTTATTATTTATTCTCCTTTTCTAATATATATATATATATTTATTTTTATTTTGTTTTTAATATTTAATCATTAATTATTTAATATTTATTATTATTATTTGTTATTTTCATTTTTTAATCATTATTTTTTTTAATTATTATCTTTTAATTATTACATTTTTTTAGTTTTCTATTAATGGAAAAAATTCAATATATTTTTAATTACTATCTTTTTTCTTTCAACAAATTTTTAATAGACTGATCTTACTAATTCTTTTTATGAATTTTATTTTAAAACTTTATTCATAGAATATAATGAAACCAAAACCTATTTTTTATTTAAATGACAAAGTATAATAAAGCTAAATAACACGTACTTTTATTTTAATTTTTATATTGTTTTATAATCTGAAATAATTTATTCGTCCGGACGAAATTGGGTGTTGACAGAAACCATGGACATTAATTCGTTAGCGTCGACTTTTAAAGACAGACTCTTGTTGAATCTAGCGCTTCATTTAGGTCAAAAGTTATATTAGTTAAGGTGCAACTCTTTTTACTTAAGAGTGTAGCAGCTTAAGCGCCACACTTTGATTGTGACTTGGCCCACCTAGCTTCCACTATGGAACAATTGATATCACCCGCAACAATCTCTCCCTCAACAATTACCCCACTGGAACTAACCTGTGACCTTGGCACTAATACCAACTAAAGATGTAATTGGCTCCAGAATGGGATGTTAAATAGAACCTGCTACAAACTCAATTCGTTACTGATAAATATAATAGACTCTGTAATGCATAATATGGTAAATTGTCTAACAATAATCAATAAAACTCAATACAACATTTATCTTTCTCAGTCAAACTTGAGCTATTGAGTTCAAATTAAACTTCTTAAGAGTTTCCATTAATCAACACGATTACAGCAAGTATTATCACTTCTTCAGGTTAAATGAGTATTGTCTCCCCTCTAGGTACCACGAATATTTGATGTGCGTTATTGAACTGTCCCAAATTAACTAGGAGGTTAGATTTTGCAATATAACAGACCTAGGTTATTCTTCCAAGGACCACTCGAAAGTTCTCAGTCACTAAAAAATATAAAACAATAGGACGGTGGGGGCTCGGCAAGTACGACACTTAAACAAAACAAATAAATAAAATGATTAAAGCAAAATAGAGAAGTTCACGTAATAAAAAACAACCCGGTCTCCCTTCGGTTCTCCCAAATCCCTCACTGGCTCCTAAACATTATCCCAATTACATTTATGGTTAAATAGATCAGAAACCCTGCATTTATTTAACATCTCAAACACTTGATAAGCGTTATTTATTGGTTTTATTCTGTGCAGATTTGTGTTGATTTTGTTATTAATTAGGTTGATTTTGTTATTAATTTGGTTTAAATTTGGATATGATTTTCTTTTATTATTGATTTTGTTATTTAATGCGTTTTATTGTGCAAAGAGCGATTTTTGTTGAGAATTAGGTTAAAATTGAAGAGAGAGAAATTAGAAGCGTTGAATCAGAGGGAAGGAGCAGAGAAAGGGGCATAAGTGACTTTTCGCTTAAGCGAAGGATACAACTTGGGCTAAAACTCACTTAAAGACTTTTCATAAGGAAGCCCTAATTTGAAGGCGCCAACGTTGTAGGAGCGTGAATTACGAAATAACGACCGTAATCTGACCTAATGCAAGGGGCGAAAGCTATAAAAGACAAAAGCTAGGTCAAACGAAGTGGATCACTCATCTACCACTCATTGGAAACTTTTTGGACGACCGCTCTTGATTAAGATCCATTTTTTTTCTTTTCTCTTGTATTTCATGGCTACCATGCGTGTTGGGATTGGATGTAATTTCTCAATTTCAAATGCACTCTTAACGTTGGTTTGATATCATTTAATTCAATTACCTTCGTTTTACGTTTCATTCATATTTTGATCTATCTTAGAATTCTTCTTGTGACTAAAAAGCACTTTTCGAATTTGGAACCAAACTTAAAAGCATTGCATGTATAAGTTCAGGGATGGATTATAGTGTAATGACTGCTTATAGCAAATGATCTTAATGCTAATTAATTTATTCTAGTAGCTAGGAATAGAGCTAGGTATTTTAATTTATGAATTTCAATGCTAGAGAAATTAGGTTGGAATGACTTTTATTTGAACAGATTGATAATTGGAAAAGATAATTGGACCTAGGTCATTCTTCCAAGGACCACTCGAACGTTCTCAATCACTAAAAAATATAAAACAATAGGACGGTGGGGGTCGACAAGTACAACACTTAAACAAAATAAACAAAAAAAAATTATTCTAGCAAAATAGAGAAGTTCACGTAATGAAAATCAACCTGGTCTCCCTTCGGTTCTCCCAAATCCCTCACTAGCTCCTAAATATTATCCCAATTACATTCGTTGGTTAAACAGACCTGAATCCCTGCATCTATTTAACATCCCGAACACTGCACAATCGCGAAGCATTTTATCAAACACCTAGTGTGTCAAACCAATGCAATCGCATGGTGAGCAATATCTTCGGTTCGACTTGATTCCGACTCGGGAACTCCACAATAAATTTCAATTAGACTGTATTCGTTCATTTATAGATTTAATCCAACCATTAAATTCAACAATCAAATTAAAACAACAAATGAGAAGGTAATTGCGGAAAAACAATACAAAACGCGAACCTAGAGATAAAGAGAGACGGGAGAACCTCTAGGGACCAGATTGAGTAAAAGATTTAGCCACTCATGGTGGAATGAACATGAATAATATCCAATAAATATGAAAAAAAATTGCAGAAGTGAATGAACATGGAAATACAAATGCAAAAATGAAGAAGAAGCCAAAAAGAAGCAAGTCCGAAACTGTATTCAAAGTTTTGTCCCCACAAAAAAATGTTGGCTGCTACCCTACACCACTCACTACTGTATTCAGAAATTTTCCTGACCTAAGGTGACCCAGAACCACATGTACGTTGCCCTAATAAACCAAAAATGCATAGTTTTGATCCCAATTCATTTGAGAGTGAAATGACTAAGTTGTCCTCAATTGAATATTTTCGCTCAAATGTTGTCCAGATTCCGTACGCCAACTTCAAGGCTGATTTTGTCCACTTTATAGTCAGAATTTGGTCTTGGACTCTTCAAAATAATTGTAGATCTTTGAGTTATCTACAAAATGACATAAAGATCCAGTTAATCCGAGGTTTGTATCAAAAGTTATAAACAAAATACGAAACATGCTCAAGTCTGGAAAATTTTTGAAAATTTCATCAAATTGAGTCAAACTTTCAATTAAAGACCAATAAGCTCAAATACAGTAAAATAGTCCAAAACTTGTCATTATTCTTATCACTATGCAGTAGGAAAGTGGTTAAAATAAATACATATCAATATTCTCTCCTTTTCAGATAACACAACTATTATCTCCTCTCTAGGTAACACCCTCTTTATCTCCTATAAATATTTTGTGTTGTGGTGCAAATGAAGGAGTTGAACAGGGTGAAAGAGAGCATAAGTCTCTAAGAGAGGAGGAAAAAGAGATTGAGTCTGAAAACAACTTAGGCTTAGAATTTGATTTGACACAATTTTTAGAAATGAATATAGGATGCAGTTGTGATTCTAACATATGCACTATATATGTTGAAATTAATTCTTGTATAAACTCAATGTCACTTGAAAGTGCATACTTTCCTCTTGTTGCTGATGATTTTGGTTATGAACATATTGTTTCCATTGATTTTTCTGATAATGTACATGCTTCTACCCAAATTGAGGAACTCTCTAAAGTTCAAGATAATAAGGATTTTTCTGATATACATGGAATTGATTCTCCTATTTGTATTTGTAATGCTTTAAATGATGATTTTTTAGTTGGTTTTCCTTATTGTGTTTCTGATCATGCATTCACTAATAAGCACACTGATTTAAATCGTAGTGATTCTTTTGATTCTCTTCTTGATAGAACATTGGACCTATTGAGTTTGTGAAAGCTATTATTGAAAAATCTGTTGATGATGTTGATGAATTAATTGCTGAATATTTTATTGAAATACCTATTATTGCTAAGAATTTTGATGATAAACTTGCTATTGTTAGTGAACATGTTCTTAACTCTGCTATCACATGTTTTGATTTTATTAAAGTTGATGATGTTCATGCTAAGATTTCTGAATTTTATGCTAACAGACATCCAGTTTTTACTCATTTTGCAGGTGAAGAGATATTGTCACAACAACTTGATCAGCAGCTACTGTCATACAAATTGATGATACTCATGTTGTCCCTATTGTTATATGTGATGCGTATGCTGATTTTGGTGTAACTAGGACCGATGCATATCCCTCCCCTTGATTAGAGACTCATAGGAAGTTGTTACATTTTGAAGAGAAATTTCTCAATGCATTTGTACCTAAGTTTGACATAATTATTGATCATGAGATGACTACGCTTTGAATTTTAATTTCAGTCTTTGTTGATATTAATAGAATTTTCATATTTTCTTTAGTTAGTATAGTTAGAAGTAGTAAATATTGTACGATGCATAGTGTAAAAAATGAATTGTACTATACAAAATTAAAGAAAATTAATTTTGACATTTGGCCAGATTAATTTAGATGCCATGTTTTCATTAGAGTAGTTTTCTTTTCTTAGACAGCTTAATTTTCTTCATGTTTACTTTTGTAATTTTGAGTGTTATTAAGATTAGTTTTGTTTTCTTTACTTCTTTTTCTAATAGTGGTTACATTGTTAGTTTTGTTTTAGAGTTAGTATTTTTCTTTGAACCTATACTACCAATATTGTTGTTGTTATGCTTACTAATGAAAAATATCATACTTGTGCAGATTTTGATTTTCAAGTGTTGTGTTCTTAAACAAGCTTTATGAAACCTGTGATTGAGGAAGAGTAGAACAATGAATTTGATTTTTCAACTGCAGCAGTTAGAGGAGGATTTCTAAATCGGGTTTTTTCTATTTTGCTTCAACTTTACCATATTGAGGAAAATGTTTGTCTTAAGTGTAGGGGAAGGATTTTAGTTTTTGTTTCCAAGTCCAGTTTTAGTTTCTATTTGTTGTTTTGAAGTCATTTGCTGTTTTAGTTTTTAAATTTTTAGTTTGTTAGTTTCAATCTTGTTTTTAGGATGTTACAACTAGTGTTTGGTTTAATTTTGCATATTTTTCTACTTGTTGTTCTCTTGAATTACATTTGATATTTTCCAATCATGTTTGTTGTTTTTATACTAGTTTTGTTATTGTTTTAGATTCTGCATTGAGATTCTATTTTGCTATTTTGATTCTTAGTTGTGATTAGTTTCCTTAAGAATGTTTTATTGTTTCTGTTTTGCTGGATTGATTTTTTTTATATGATTTCTTGTTGTTGTTGTTTAGATTCTTAACCTCTACTATTTCAAGTTAGTTTTTTTTTTTGGGATTGATGTTTTTGTTTGTTGCTTTTTAGGTTGTAGTAACTAATTACATATATTGCTCTAGTTGTGTATATTTTTTTCTACTAACTTTTGTCTTTAATAGCTTTGTTGCTTTAGTTTTCATTTGTTGTTCTCTAGTCCTATTTTTTGATTCTGGTGTTTTGAATTTTTAGATTCTCATTTTTTTTGTTAATAAATTATTTTCACTATAGTTTTTCATCCAATAAAATTTGTTTTGAATCATTTGTGAGTAGTTTTCCATTTCATCGGTCTTAGTTTAGAATCTTAAAACTGATTGGTTTATTCATACATAGAGTTTAGTTAGTCTTCCATGAAAAAATTGATTTTTTGGACAATTTTGATAGCATTAACCTTGTGAGATTTGGGCTATTTTCTTTTTATTGTGATTCACTCATCGTTGTAACCATTCTAGAACTTGCATTGACTCTTTTGAAGTTGTTTGTTTTATATGCACTCTTGAGATGATCTAGGTCATTTTTATTTTTCAACCAGTTAGCCAAACTGCCTACCTTGCATCATTTTCCATTGAACCCCTGTTTGAGCCTTATTGACCTTTTCTTGATGATTTTTAGCTCATTACAAGCCTTGAAGCCTGAAAAACCATGATAATCCTGATCTGAAAATTTTTAAAGAGTTGTGGAATTGTCTTGGGAAATGGTTTAGAAGATAAGTGTCGGGGTTATATTGTAAGCTGATTGAGAAATTTTGAAAAAGTGTTGATATAAAAAAAATAACAGTGAGAAAAGTAGTTTGGTATTTGTGATTATAGATTGAGAAAAAAAAGTCAAGAAAGAGACATGAGAAAAAAAAAATTTGTGGCCTGAATTGAAAAAAAAAATGAAACATAAACAAATGAATGTGATTTTGAGCTGAGATGAGGTATCCTTCAACTTATTCTTTGAAAACCATTTCCCCATGGTTCTTTAATTTTTCTAGGTTTTAAGCTCTACATCCTTTTATTTCCCACCCTAACCTTGGCCACATTACAAGCCTTAGAAAAATTCCTTTTGATCTTGACTGCATGTGGAGTGAGCAGTGGAATTTCATGGCTTTTCAAGCCTATGGTAATGGTTATGATTGTGAAGTGTTGAGTTGAAACACTATACCTAAACAGTTGAGAGAATAAGTGAAACACTTACCGTGAGGTGATTAATAGAGTTGTTCCAAGATTAAGTTTGATTGAAATTCTTGCAAAATTTGATGTGTGAATTAGGTGCTTGAAGGTTGAGAGATTTAAGATTAGGATTGATAGAAATTTTGTTTTACTCACTGTTTTTTGTATGTTGAATTTTCTGCAGTTTTATAAAATTGTTTTTGTTTAGTTTTCTTTTCTAATTTTTGCTTGGAAGTGCAAAAAAGTCTAAGTGTAGGGGTATGATATCACTTGTTTAATCCACATTTTCTTGGTCTAATTGCATATTCTAAGTATTATTTTTGTTCTTATTTTTAGTTTTTTATAGAAATTTTTGTGTTTTCATAAAATTTAGATATTTTAGTGAAAACCATATTAATCTTCTATTTTATATAGATATTCTTTTTAATATTCCTAACCCATGCTTTTGTTAAAATTTTCAGGTTCAAAATAAACAATGTAAAAGAAGAAAAGAAAATAAAGATGAAGTTTGCTCGAAGAAGAGAGTATTGGACATATTGGGCATTACATGAAAGATTGAGGGGCATTTTTGGCAATAGAAACTCTGAGAAGTTAAAAGGACAAAATTGAAATTTTAGTGATAAGGGAAACTTAAGTCTGAATATGTATACCTCTTGGATTTTGAAAAACCCATTAGATATAAAACCTACGTAGGGTACAATACAAAAAGACGATATAACTTTTTCTTTACAAGCTCTTCATCTTCATTTTCTCCATGAATCTGTTTCGGTTCATTCTTCAATTGTTTTTCTTTTCTTCTTTGCTTTATTCCAATTCAACTGCCTGCATAATTTCTATTTTCATTTTGTTGTCTTCATTTACAATTTATGTTCAAGATGATTGTAAGCTTTCTGGATTCTGCAATTTCAATTAGGGTTTATGTTCTTCACGTTTTTTTTTCTTCTCTTTTCCTTTTACCGTGCTTATTTCAATTATGCATTTTATTGTTTTGATTTGTGGTTCTTTTGTTTTAATTTTCATTTACTCTGAAAAGAAGTTGGCGATTAACAATTCATGAGGTTTTGGTTTCTTTCTTCTTTTGTTCTTTGATTTCTATTCCTTTCTTTCCTGTTAATTTTTTTTTTCTTTTACTCATTTTCTAATTTTTCAGCTTTACTATTTGGCTTTCTTTTTACAAAGCTTATCTCATTCAACTCAACTTTTCTTTACAGTTCTTGCTTAAAATTCTGCTTTACAATTGTTGTTTCAATTTCAATACCGCCAATCCTTTTTTTTTTTTTTAATTTGTCAAGGAAAGAAAATCTTTCAGTGAAATCAATAGGTTTGTGTTTTCTTGGATTTGACCTAGGTTGATCATATGCTATAGTAGGAAAACTTAGTTATATTTTGAAAATCGGACACCACTAAATGGTTTACCAAATATTAAACTTAATTTTGTTATCATCAAAACAACTTTCATAATGAATGTCAAGCATGCGACTACAATGACTCAATAACCCTAAGTAATGTCAAGTAAACTGAAGTAATTCATCACTGATTTTAAATTGATTTTTTAATTAAATCAATTTTGTGTCAACGAAGCTAACACTAATGCATTTTTTTTCTAAATTTAGTTAACTTTGCATTAGCTAAGCTGATGCTAAATTATTTTTAATATTAATTTAATTTGTGTCAGTGTGGTCAAATCTTAGGACAATAATATCAAAAAGAAAGTTTCTTATGTAACGCCTTCATCTTCAACAAAAGTACAACATAAAAAAATAGAGAAAAATCAAAATTTTAGTGAAGGAATAAGATGAATTTGAATGAAGGAAATAGGTGTAAGTGAAGGATATGAGTGTAAATAAAGGGGATAGATGAAGATGAAGGAGATAGGTATCGACGAAGGAGATGAGTGTAGATGAAAGAGATGAGTGTGCCTAGATTTATATACAAAAGTGAGAAAGGAAAACTGTGATTGATATAATTTTTCATCTTTAAATATGAACTTTTAACTTAAAAATAATTTATAATTACTATTTGTTTCCACGAAGATGCCTAGATTCATATTATTTAAATTAACACAAATTTAGTTAACTTTAATTTAAATAAATAATTCAATAAATAAAATTAGTGTCAATTTAACCGGAACTCACTTAAATAAATATAAATATTAAAAATAAATAAAATTAATATTAACTAGATGGATGCTAACCATATTTATTTTAATATTTATTTTAATTAATATATCACAAATATTTTAACTTATTAAAAGGCTACAAATAATTAACATTAATTTAAAATGGACTAAACCAACTTTACTTGTGTCTAACATTAAATATACTTTATTAACATCGGCTAAACCAAAGTTAATCCTAACTTAAATATTTTTATTTAATAAAATATTAGTGTCGAGTTAGAATTAGTTAAATTAACTCTATTCTTGTAACGAAGATCAACTTAATTCACATATATGTTTTATATAATATAAAATTGAATTTAAAAATAATCTTATTAGTAATTTTAATTTTAACAAATTAACCTTTTATGGATCGCTAGAATCGTATGTTGGTCTACAAATTAATATTTTCTTACTAGTGTATATGATTGATAAGAGGTGGAATTCATAATAGAGGATAGCAATGTAGAGTTCTGCCTAAATGTTGGGCATGGTGGGGCTGCGGAATTTGCATTCTTAAGGAACAAGTGGCTGTAATTAATTGAAGAGAGAAGGGACTTACCATTGCATTGCTCGTGTTCAATGGGCTGATGCATCCAATCAATTGACTTTTATTAGTAAAAAAAAAAAA
>Ga0209700_106452_pt1 | contig 18147 bp, 6 predicted proteins | sample SiratroredBW_FD_187528 | JGI IMG/M metagenome (GOLD analysis project Ga0209700, IMG submission 187528) | Root nodule microbial communities of legume samples collected from California, USA - Siratro red BW (SPAdes) (version 2) | ecosystem: Host-associated > Plants > Roots > Nodule | place: USA...
TGAAGGTGGTGTCATTTTCTTATGTGATTTGGCTCATTTCTCATTCTTATGACATCTTCCCGGTTATGTCCCCTCGGATTCTCCCAACAGAGGTCAACCAAAAAATATCAATATGAAATAGCTCTAACTTGATTGGAGTCTGGTATTAGAAGGACTGAAGTAGACCATAAAATATAACCTCAAAATGAATCTAGTATTAGAAGGACTGAGGACGACCATAACATATAACCTCAAAATGAATCCAACTGAAGTTTAGCCTTAGAAGAACTAATGTCAATGATAAAATATATCATCACGAGAAGGCAAAAGTTTGGCATTAGAAGGATTAAGGTCGAACACAATATCGCTACAAAACAACCTGGAGTGTGACCTTAAAGGACTGAGATCGACCATAATATTGTCACAAAATGGCCAAAACTTGTTTGGAGTCCAACCTTAAAATGACTAAGGTTGACCATAAAACGCTAAGGATAAATGGCAAGTTGATCGATATACAAAAATGCTAGCCCACTTTTTATAAACGACTTTTGATCATTAGAAAATTAAAAGGAGCCAGAGCATCTTACTTATAATTGATTGCTAAAGCTCTACACACAAAATCTAAGCTCCAAATTCTATTAAATAGAATTAAAATGCATGTGATAAAATAAATTAAGTACTTAGACATACACTTATCGCGGTTAAAGATCAATCTATTGTCAAATTGACAAGGACATTTTATTTATCATGGTTTATTAGAGCCTTATACACTTCATTTTCATTAGTTCCAAGTAATCGCTCTGTCAATCTTGCCTAGCAATGTGGAAGAACACTTGAGAAGACATAATGGTTGAGGGGTTTCCCACTTTGAGATGAATTGATGTTCCAAAGTCGTGATGGAAACTTACAAAACAAATACTAGTTAAGCCTTTTCGCCTAGCCCAACTCAAGGCTAAGGGGTTTGTGTATTGTCACAGATAGGTTGAACATCTAAAAGTCTAACAACACCATTTTTTTTATAAAAAAAAGTCTTTTAATATAGTATAACTCTAGGCTAGGAGGTTTTGTACTATTAGTTAGTTTGATCTTCTATTAAAAGGGAATGTAATTATCTAATGGGTAAGTTATAGGGTTTGTTAATCACTAATAAAGAAATTTAATATAACTACTCATAATCTTAGGCAATAATCACATTAATATCTACTTATGGTACTTAAAATTGGTTCAGAAAAAATGCAATTTTTAAAAAATAAATAATATTAGTTAAGATTAAGAGGATAACAAAACAATTAACTAAAACTTATAAAATATAATTTTACTATGAACAAAGATAATTAATTCTAAATTTTTTAGTTTGATGTTATGGTACTAGAAATGGATTAAGAAAAATATAAACTTTAAAAATGAGATAATATTAGTTAAGATTTAAAAATAATGAAAGACTTCTAATACATGTGTGGCATTTGCAAGAAACGTCATAGATCTGGCCGCCACAAAATATAAAATGGTGTTTTTGTTCGAAACGCTCCAACATGCGCCATATTATGCTTTGTATAAAGTAGCATTTTTTTGATGTAATTAATGTCAATTGAAATATCGTAATTATTTTTATTGCCAACAACAATAAATGATACCTCTAAACGTCATTATGGACGTTTTAAAACGACACTTGTTATGGCCTTATTATAATTAATGGTGAATGATAATATGTTAGTTCTAATTGTCATAATTTTAATATTAAATAAAAAAATATGCAGTATTTCATAATTATATATTCAATATTTTATAATTATATCCAATAGTATTTAATAATTTATCAAATTTCATAATCATATATGTTACATACATATCCAATAGAAGAAAACTAAAATAACACAATTTTTGTAATAACAAAAGATCACATTAAAGTATTTCATAGTGCAACATAACATAGTATATGTTCTAACAGAGTTTACAAAATATTATGTTCCAAGACACTATTACAACTTACTAAATTGTTCAAACCCACTTCCCTTACGAAATACAAAAAAAAAACAACATATATATTTAATTTGTCTTGCTGCCTCCACTTGATCCTAAAATGTGATTTGGGGATGGAGCACCACTTACAACATCTGATGCCTAAAATATTGACAGCAAAGAAAATTGAATACTATAGCAAGATGACTAAAAATACAAGTTTATGCCAATATAAACATCATTATGACTAAAACAAGTTTAATGTGCAGAAACTGAAATGATCTAATTCAGAGTGCAAGATGTTCTTCTATACTATTTATTTCTCTACTAGAGTTTCAAATCTCAAATGATATATATTCAGTTTTTGTCATTCTTCTATTCCTTTATTTCGTTCCATTATGATATAGTGCAGAGTTATAACATGTATATTAATAAGAATTATAACATGGTCTGCCTAGACCAAATATGATACAATGAAGAAAATGCCTAAACCAAATATGTCACTATTAAAGAATAATGCTTCAATCAACATAGTAAAAAAGTTTTACCTTTAGTAATCACAAATGAACTAATTGATTATGTTATATATGGTTTGTGGAATCAAAGGGTCAAAGTTCAAGAAATATAGTTTCTCAGTTATTGCATTAGCTAAAGTAAAAAACAAATATAAAGACGTAGTGCAACTTATTTAGAATAACAAAAATAAATAAATAAATCAATGGTAAAATGTACATATATTATCACCTTGCTTGGAGAAATTTACTTTGTGGCTTAGTATCTGGCTTTCCGAAAATGTCCTTATGTCCTGGAAAAGTATTTTCATTCACTCCCAAGTCCAGGTCCTGACAATATTTGGCAAATGTTATAAATAATTGACACAACAGTGTCATTGTTTCCGTCTAAACTAACTTTCACTTATTAGATAAAACTTTGAAAATGGTTCAGGTTATTGGAGATGGTGACAGAGGAACTCAAGTAGAATAAAAAAAAAATATGTACCACTTCTACATCTAACTTCAAATGACATTTTGCTTTTTGTAACACAACTGAATTTGGTGATGACATTTCCAGTATACTATCTAGTTGTATAGAAAGTTGACTTGGACAAGACATGACTTTCTCAGTGCTTGAGAGTCTTAAAGCACTGGGTATGGTATCAAGATTTAAGGATTCGACAGAACCATCCATAAAAGATAAATTTGAACTCTCTCTATCAAAATATGCAATTGTGGTATTATCCAAAAATGTCCAACCACTCCAACAATGGGTGAGGCATCATCCTGCATTGACAAGAAAAAAAACTGCACAAATTAAAATTTAGAAAACAAGAATATGCAAACCTTTGATAATTTTATTAATAAAAGAAATTTATTATGATGAAGAAAAGAAATTAAAAGAAAAAAAGTTGAACATAGAAGTGAAAAGTAAAATAGATGACTGAATAAGATAAACATAATTTAACCCAACTGATAATATAATTTAACCCAACTGATAATTTTCTGTAAACAAATTTTGAAATGTTCAGTAGAGAAGTTATTTTGAAATATATTTTCCAAATTTTTTACAATTCATTGATAGGCTAGTTGTAGGTTAGTTTACGAGCAGTTTAATTCTTAACAAAGGGTAAGAATCAAATGTCTAAACACTCAATAAAATATTTTATTTAAATAAAAATGATAAGTTAACATACTTACCTATCAAAGGTTATTAGGTTGACAAAATACGGGTGAACTCAAACTATTTTTAACATATTGGACTCAACAATCTCTCATGTCCGAGCCATTTTGTGGAAGTTGAATCACTTTTCAGAAAATTAAAACTTTCCTATGTTTAATACTTATATAAATTAAAATTCGTAAACTATAGAGAATTTCACAAAATATAATTGAAACATTATTAGAAAAATAGTTTTTTTTTTCTCTCTCGTTAGAATAGTGGAAAAGTGATTTTTGATCCTCTTTTTTACTATACATATGGAGTGGTTTTCCTCTTTAACCATTCCTAGTTCTTTTATTTGTCACAATTTTTTGAGACGAATTTTAATCATAACAAAAAAATAAAAGTGATTTAATCCATGTATAAGGTTTAAGATTCTAAGAGCATATTTGTTAAAAAGTCATATACTTATCATAAAATTATGATTTATATTTTTATAAGACTTCTCTATCATAGAATACTGATATAATATAAAAAAAATCAAAATTTGATTTACAAAAATAAAAAGTTATTTTATCCTTCAAATATATATTTCTGTCAATAATAAAAGAAAATGAAATTGTGAGTTTTATAAGTTATAAGACTGTTTCATTAAAATAAAGATTACAAAAAGTCTTAAAAATAATGTAACATAATAAAACTCACATAAGATATGATAGAATAACTCCTGCAATGAAGATGTTCTAACCACCATCAATTACATCCACCAATTTTAATTTTTTTTTCATTTAAAAGTGAAAACAACTTCAAAAATAAGAATTCCCAACAACCAAATACCAACTAAATAAAATTGGTGGAAGAGCTTTTCAAAATTTTAAAGAACAAAGGTAAACACAATGTAAATCACAGCAATTATGAACTTGAAAGTTCAGAATCAATCTAGCAAGTTGCGAAAACGAAATTAATTTTGATTATATAACCCTTATAGTAATTAGATGAGCAAAGATCCAGCACTAAGCATAGAAGTAGTCCACAAGAAAATTTGCAGATAACAACAAAACTGAAGAGCAAGAGAAAAAGAAGATTAAAAAAGACTTCATCCTCTCCCATGATGTTAATAAAAGATTTAAGAGTTAGTTAAGGATATGTAAGTCCTTAAACTTTCATTTTTTAAAAGATTAAGTTTAAATTTGTATTTGTATTCTCACTTTGTCTTACATAGATTTTAAAAGATTTTGAAAAAATCAAATTTTGATCAAATTGAAAATAGTGAATGAAAGTCTATTTATAAAAGATTCTTCAAAGTTAAATTTAGTAAGACCTATAAATTTTTTTATAAGTATTTAGTAAGGAAAATAGTTTTATTTTTTATAATAAAAATATTTTTTTCAAAATAATTTTATATACCTTTTTTCAAATAAAATTATTATGTTTTACATAAAATGTGATCCTAATGGTTTTTCAATTGAATTCATTCCCCAATCTTCATAAATGAAAACCATAATTTAAAGAAACTAAGAAGTAAGAATAAAATACATTGAGAATTACTTCCATTTTAAACCCAAGCATCACTCTTAAGAAATACACGGCTTATTTTATTATTTTATTTATTATTTCATTAATAAAATATTTAATTAAGTTCCTCAATCTTTAAAACATAATAATATGACCACTTTTTACCCCACCACCATTAAAACCATTTTTAAATAAATGTATAGTTTAGGATGGAAGGGTAGATGGTCAAGTTGGAAAACTTGAAGGTGGAAATGATGCTCATAAGAATTGGAGGAACATGTAATTTTAGTGTCGTTTAGTCACGGACCAATTTACCTTACCTATGTCGTTTTGGGATATCTCATAAGTAAATAGGTTAATAACACATGAGTTGGTTAGTTACCAAAGAACCAATTAACAATAAAAGACTCATTAAAATTCCAATTTATCAAATACTCATGATAAAGAAATTTTGAATTAAAAACTTAAATAAAGAAAACATACTAAAACTTTTTTTAAGCCTTTAAAATATTATAAATTGTTAAAATTGAAACTACAGAAAATTAATCGTAAAATTCTTTTAAAATATACGAAAATTAAATTCTTATATAATATTTTAAATTCGTAATTTCATTTTATCTCATAAGCTCCACTTAATACAATTCCTATGGTCTATCCACTCTAAGAATTTATCATATTTTTTTAAAATCAAATTCATAAGTTTAACATGTCAGGTTCATTGATATATAATACAAAAACCTTGACTACGATTAAAAAAAACTAGAGAAATTAAAACCTCGTTTTCCTTAAATATTGGATTTTAGGGATTAAAACTTATTTTAACCCAATTTTAATAAGCAAAATAACATTTTGATAGTTTCATCAAGCACCTCTCTTCGATTAACGATCGAATTTACCTCTGAAATTGTCAAAGCCCCTACAATGGATACACTGAACACGATCTCCACAGCACTGAACTTGGTCGATTCCAAGAAAGAGAATCTGAAGAAAGCCTTCGATGATCTCCAATCCCTTCTCTCTCCTCTTCCTCTCGCATGGCAAGACCTCGATTCTCACTTCACCTCGCTCCACCACTCTCTTTCCCACCGCTTCCACCTCCTCCAGTCCCAAACCCTAACCCTAACCCCAACCCCAATTGCCGACCCACCTGCCCAAACCCCTAATGAAGCGAATCTTTCAGCAAACCCTAACGACCCATCATTAAATCATGACGATTCTTCACCTGGGGTGTCCCCCCAAAACGACGCCGTCCCAGGCTCGGTTACGCCTAGAAAAGAATTGATCGTTCTTTGCGAGAAAATGGACGGTGTGGGGTTGAGGAATTACGTCAATGACCAGTTTTTGGACAGGGCCAGAGTTCAGGTGGAGCTTCCCGGCGCGTTTCAACATGCGCCGGACGCGGGTGTGATGGTTCTGGAAGCGTTGGAGGGGTTTCATGGAGATGGTAGTGGATTGAAGGAATGGGAATTGAGGAAAATGAGGAAGAGTTGTGTTGTGTTGTTGAAGCAATTCAGGGTTGCTGCTCTAAGTGTAAGTGCTGAGGCTAGTGTGAGAGCTGTGAAGTTGGGCCAGGCATGGAAAGAGAAGTTGGTCGGTGATGATAACAATGCGTTTGGAGCTTTGGGGCTTTTGCATTTGATTGCTGCATTTGGTTTGATCTCTGAATTCAGCTTGGATGAGCTTGTTGACTTTTCGGTCGTGGCCCCCACCAATGAGGAGTTCCCAGAGCTGTGCCGGGCGGTCGGGTTGACAGAGAAAGTTCCCGGTAAGGATATTGGCTTTTGTTTGAGTTGATGGTGTTTGACATTTTAATTGCTTGGAGCATGATGTCATTGATGTGTTGTTGTTGGAGTTTGGTGTTTGGTGTTTTAAAATAGTTGTGCGTGAGAATATATTTTGAAAGAGAAATGATTCTTGGACAATAGTTTTGTACACATATCTCACATAGGGTTATTAGAACAGTTGTGTGTTGATGAATGATAGATAGAAAGAAATGAATGGTAGATAGAGTTAAGCACTTGCTTTTTATGTGGGAGTAATATGATTTGAATTGAAAGGGGGATCTTGTTTAACCGCTGTTTTGAGATTCTGCAAAAGAAATGGTGAAAACAGGAAACAATGTGTAATCAGAAAAAATGGTGAAAAAAATGTGATTATTAGTTAAAAACTTCAAGTGTATGGGGAGAATAAAAAGGACACAGTAGGTGTTATTTTTACCACTGAGATTTATTTTCAAAGGGAATAGCTCTAGCTTCCTTCTCGAAATGGTCATGGTAGCCTTGACCAAGGAACCACATCTCCACTGATGCAGACCCAGACAAGTAATTTTTCAGTTGAGTTTTACAATTGTAATGGTAGGAGTGCCAGAAAAAGGAAGAATAGGACCTGCAAAAGTCATTTCAAGTGCACAAAACATGCTGTTAAAGGGAGAAATTGGGAACCAAAATGTGCCCAACAACTTCAAGTACATTGAAACTGATAATTAATGGAAGAAATGTTCCCAGAAGATGGCGATTAAGCCGGTGGAGATGGTCTGACAAGATTAAGACAAGTGGAGGGTGGCTTGTGAGATTCACGTGTGCAGCAGATTGCTGGAGAAAACCAGAGTGTGAGAGAGCGTGCCTGAGTATTTGGCTATTCGACTTCTTGAATTGGGTTACGCTTCTTGAGGCGCACCTAACCTTAAGTTCCCTTGAGAAAATGTGACGGATGGTGGCGACTCATAGCAGCCAGAAAGGTAACGAAGAAGATACACTGCTGGATCTTACCTCCTCTAGTACCAACTAGATATATCCAAAAAGGGAAGCTTTATAAAAGCTATACAACAAATAATAAACAATTATTTAACAATATGTAACCGTTTACATAGTTCACAAGAAATGGTGTGTAGTCTACCTCCTTCCTTTATGGTGAATAAGATGGCAGACTTGGCTAATCATTGGAAATTGGAATCTTCCACTACCACTGGGTATTTACAGTGTTAACAAGGTTTTGGTGATGATCCAGGGAAAGTTTCCATTACTCTCTCCCTGATGATGAAAAATGATGTCTAGTTAATGTATAAAAGAACGAAAGAAGAGTAAGAATGCAAAATTAAGCATAATTTGTTTGTTTTTGACGTGAGTCAGTTTTTTTTCTCCATTTGGAACAAGGTTATCAAACTCACAATTTAAATCATAATATTGCAGGAGTTTACAAGCTTATTGTCCCTTATCGAGTTAACTCGGTAGTAGAATCATTTTATTGTAAACTCAGTGGGCTCAGCAGTAGAATCATTTTATAGTAAACTCAGCCGACTCATGGTGAATTTGGCCAAACTCGCAAGTTTAGGACTGAGTTGGCAAGTTCAGCTGTAGGTTGTTTTTTTTTTAAATGAACTACTACTCTCTTTCTCGTTTGGCTTGCAGAAATCCCAAAAAGGACAAGACCTGCAATAAGGGTTTTCCATTATCACATTTCACTGCTTCCCTTCTCTTCATTATTCGTCTCTTCATATCGCCTTTTCCGTTCATGATGCCCATCACCACATCCCCTTCTTCATTGCTCTTCATCTGTGAATTGGCTTTGATCCTTTACCTCACTGTGATTTCCCTTTGTTCCTTCCCTACTGCAGTTCGGTTTTGTTCCTTCCTCTGCAATTTCTTCTTCGTCACTACGATTTCTCCTTCCTCACTATGGTTATGCTACCACTGTTGGTCTTCTTTGCAATTTATCCATAATTCCTAACTATTGCTCCTTGGACATAATTTCAGCTTCCTGGGACCGACTTGAACTGCATCTCCCTAGAAGTTAACTTTCTATTGTTTGTATTTTGGATCATAGTTTTGGTTGAACTTACGGCTTGTCTTTTTCCAAATTTCATTAGAAAACGAATTTGTTGAAACAAATGCTTTCTTATTCTAATTTGGTATTGTTTGAACTTATTTAGAACTATCTACTGCTAGTTACTTTACTATTGATGTTTACTAGTTTGTTTTATTATGGAATTAAAATGTTGAATTATTATGTTATTTATAGGTGTTTTAATATGAAGTAAAGTCTTAGAAGTTTACATCTGAGTTTACAAGTTGAGTTTTTGAAGCTCCTACGAGTTTACACAAACTCTCAAGTCTGATAACTTTGATCTGGAGGACAATAAACTATATGTGTGTGTGTGTGCATATTCATATACATATGTATATTGGAGACATACATGCTTAAGTTATAGCCCTCTTATGTAGTTTCATTGGTAAGGTTACTCTTGTTTGTGGTTTGCAGATATTGTTCAGAAACTTATAGATAAGGACAAACATATCCCAGCTGTCAAGTATATTCTTGAGTTTAATCTTGCTGATAAGATTCCACCTGTTCCTGTTTTGAAAGCTGGTGTGGATGAAGCTAAGAAACTTGCTGAAAAACTTTCAGAGGAAGGAAATTCATCTGTAAGTGTGTCACCTTAATTAATATCTCAATACATGTGCCCTAAAATAAAACTCTATATTTCTTGGTATGTTTGCAGAGTGAGAGTACTGCTAGAGAAATTCATACACTGAAATTGGTGATCAAGATTATTGAGAATTATAAGCTTGAATCTGAACACCTACGAGCTAGTGTTGAGCAGCGTATAGAGCAATTAAAGAGGCAGAAGACAAATAATAAACGAGCTACTCCAGCCCCTCCTGCAAAGCCTCAGCATAAACAGCAGCAACAACAGCAAAAGAGGAATATGCAGAAGCAGCAGCATTCTGGGATGAAGCTTCCTCGAGCATCTGCTCCAGTTGTTCCTGCGGCTGTCCTCAAGAATGTCAATTCGGCAATGCACCACTACCAGCAACCTCGTGTACATCCATCAGGTTTGTTTCCAGATCATCCAAATCCCTATACAAGCTCGCCAGCCATGCCAATTGGCATGATGGCTTCTACTGGGAAATTTCTTCCTTATGCAGGTCCTTCCGCTGGACCTTATGGCTATGATGGTGTCCCAATGGGTTCCCGTGGCAACCCCAATCTAAGTGGTTCTCATCTAAGCTCATCGGAGCCACAGGTGCCAACTGGTGGTTATTATGATAGAACCTCTACTTTTGGTGGTATTGGTCTGCAATATTATTACCAAGCATCTCATTACCCTCAATAGATCAATAAATCAGTTAGTTTGTCAGTACAGAACTGGAGGGTTGATATTCAAGCTTTTACACCCAGACTGTTTAGTCATCACAAGCTAGTCTGCAACTTTGCTTCATTGACATAGGGCAAGTAGATTCAGTAATTAAGAATTGTGAGGGAATTTCCAGTGTCACAATCTTTTATTACTTTAATCACTCTGCAATTGTATGTATAGAAGTACTTCTAGGTTAATTATGGTCATGGCCCGTGGATCTTCTCATTCTCTCTAGCTTACCCGTTCCCTAGGCTTTGTTGTTTTAAGTAATGGGAATTGACAGCATTTGGAGAGCTAAAATTATCTGGAATAGAATTTTAATGTTTCAAGTGAGAATGATGACTTGTTAAACAAGTGTACTGTTATTCATGTGATTATATTAGTGTTCTGACAACATAAATCGTATCTTACCAGTACTGGGTGGGTCTGTTACATGCATTAGTCATCCATGGGTTTTATGAACTATCAAATTTTCAATAAATTTATATAGAACAAAGTCTTTTTATTTAAATGATTGTTTTCATATGGTCTCAAGTGTTATTCTACAATTGTAATTGATTTTCTGTTTGTTCCATATCATAAAAGATTCAAAAAGGTTTTACATTGGCTCTTGGCAGCTGCCTAATTCAGCCCTGCTCTTTCTTATCCAGACATGAAATGGGGAGGATATATGGGATTTGATAAAGAAAAACATACAATTTTTTTTCCTGGTCTGAAAAAATTGAAGGCAGGCCATCATATTTAGAGGCTTTTATTGTTAATCTTGTCAGAAATATAAACCCGATGAAAGTACTGTTCTATCCAGTGTTTTAAAACTAGGTTTAAACCGATCGGTTGAACAGAAAACTGAATTCGTCTGACTCAGAAACTCATTCCACTTGACTTTATTTGATGTCACCAAACCTGATGCAACCCTGAAACTTGAAACTGGGCGGACCATTGTTTCATTGTTCAAAAAACCCTGAGGCAGCTGGGTGAAAACTTGCCACTAAGACAATAATATACGTGGATAATATGTGCGAAAAGTAATATCTATATGGACATATTTTAATTATTAATTATTTTGCTAATATCTATATGGACATAAATTCATGGAATTCAATCTGTGACTAAATCGACCAGTCTGATTTTTGAAGCTCTTGCTCTATCCCAAAATCTCATTGTTTTTAATGTGAAAGGTTTTAATCCAACAACATTGAAGTTCTACCATTAGTCTTTTGGGGAATTGTATTGATTCATAATGCATTATCCAAATTGGATGAACAAGGCCAGATGTATCTTGTTATATTTCTACGCTTGTATATCTCTAATATTGATGAATATCCTTACAAGATTTATAAGCAGTGTTGTGCAGTTTCTCATCTCTGGTTTAGTTGTTTTTCTTTGTTTTGACCATTTGATAGTCTTGTTGGTCGTTTATAAAATTCAAATTCAATTTGACATTGTATATATTGCCTTTTCATTCTAATTTTCTATATCATTTATGCAATTCATGACTTTTTATGTTGAAGGGTCGTTGTTGTGTAGTATGAGTCTCATTTAATTGTTGGCATCAGACATGAATTTTATGGGTTGCTTCTGCGATTAAAAGTATTTCGAATTGAGGCCACTTGATGCTTTTTGTAGTGGTAGATGAATTGATAGTTGTCTTCAATGCTATGGGGACATGTGGTTGGATCACGATTTGCATGCTGTTTTCATATTTTTCGGTAAAGCACGTTGTGCATGTTTTGGTCTATAATTGTTGAGCTCTTTTTTTTTTTTTGAAAAGAAGCCCATTGGGACATGTGTGGGTTCCCATCGGTCATGAATTGCTAAACCACGGGCTGGCTAGCAGCACCCTTGATTTTGAATCCATGGGAAGTGACATGAAAAGGTAGAAAAAATAAACTAAATATTATTCAAGCTGATGAAGCTAGTGAAAGGAAAATGAACATCAATGATATAGAATAGAGAAAAAAATTCCTATCTGGGTTGATAAGAATGATTATGATAACTTGTCAAAGTGGGTGTTGGTACTTTCTGGAGTTTATTTGCTGTGCACTTTCAGTGTAAAAAATTTTAAACTGTCAAACTAATTAAAAAATATAATTATGATTATTAAAGTATTTATTGTATAAACAATATAATTAACATATACGTTAATTTGTGTGATGGCCTGTTTGGATAAACATTTTTATATGGACTTCTAGAAGAAAAAAATGAAATTACATCTTTTATAAGTTAAAACTAGCTTATACACAAACTAGTGTGTATAAATTATAAACTAATTTTAGCTTATAGAGAATTTCATTTCATTTTTTCTTTCTTTCATAGATAATCTAAACATACCTTAAATAATTGTGTAACAGTTCTTTAGAGTACGTGCATAAATTATTTACCATTTTCTATAAGAACACTACAAGTGTGGTGTTGTTATCAATATCAACACAAGTTGTTTGTGTTAGTCCTGTGGGGAAGTTATAATCATTTGAGGAGCTTCTAACGGGAGGAAGTTACAAGTGCATATATTAAAAGATATGACTTGAGTTTTTCACTGCTCAACAAAGTTAATGTATTGGAGAAACATGTTACTGTTCTACCTATGAAGTGATTTTTTACCTACGAAAGGATTTGTATGTATTACCACTTGTTGTATAGATTGTGCCTCTCACCTTTTCAAAAACCCTTTTGCATGATGCTTCAGCAGTGTGGAAATTCTTATTCCACATGACTATTGTGACGTATTCTCAATGTGTTCAACAAAAAATTTGCTGGTGAGAGCTGAAAATTCCACTCATTCACAATATAATAGACAATTCATCTATAAAAAAATAATGGTTTAGCATGAAATTATAGTATAATTGGAACTGAATTGCTTCAAGAAATTTCAAAGTCACTTGTTTATTTTGTATTCGGCTTGATTAAGACAATACCCTACAATTCACTATGACAGCATATGACAATAAACTAAGCATTCATGATATCTCTCAAAAATATATTGGGGCCAAGCATGCATTCATGGCGACAATCTTCCTTAACACTCAATACATAGAGAGCTATGCAATTATGAAACAAATTTGACTAATGACTTGTCTAGAATGTTTCACTCTCTTAATAATGTATTGCCATGTTAGTGGATCAGATCACATCTAAAACTCATCCTCTTGGATAAAGGAACAATGTTGAGTCCTGCAGAAATTTATTTAATAAGAAAAGATGGGCTGATATATTCATCTGCAAAATTATTGAGATTTTGAAATTCAGTTTTACCTAACTGGTTGAAGATGATTAAACTATTATTAAAAAAAGTTTAGAATATTTATGATTAGATTTTCAAATTTAAAAGGAATTTGTTTATTTGTTGGGAGTTTATAGTTTAGTTTACCTCAAGTCAGATCAGACCATGTCTATGATTTACAAAGGATAGTTCAGGTTATTTTTCAAGATTTTTAGCTACAGAAGTTGAATTTTTGGTCATTCAAAAAGCAAAAGGTTTAACACGTTAGGTAAGTGTAAACATAGATGAAATGTTATAATAATGTTATTTATGACAACAATAATAATATTTTTTAATGTAATAGTTTTAAAAAACATTAGACTGTTCAGCCTCAACCTAAATTTGAACCTAAAGTGAGGCAATATTATTCAGTTTAAAGATAATTTGATTTAATACAACACATTAAGATTTAAAATTAAAAAACCGAGTTTTAAAGAAATAAAAATAAAAAAATAAAATAATTGCTTAATATACAATAAACTAAGCAACTTAATGAGAATAATAATAACTTTACAAATATTTTTAGTTATAAAATAGAATCTCTACTGTGTAATATAGGATTACAAGTTCAAGTAGTATTACACTCCATCTTTTTAAGGAGGGTCTAGGTTTTCATTCTTATAAAAGAAAAAACAAATGTTATTGAGTGAGAGAAAAAAAAAACACCATTAAAGATAACAAATCAAGTTCCTTAATATATTATAAATCTATAATGTTTAACTATATGAAATTAGTATCTTAATTTTATTGATCTTACATATTCAGTGCACTGAAGGTTTTTAAAACAGTACAAATAGAAGGTAGTGTAGCACTCACATGATGAATGATTCATGCTTTTAGTTTATTAAATACCAATAAAGAAAAGACTGGAGGAAGAATGGAGGCAACTATGGATAGAAGATAGAATGTGTCATGCAGTGATTGGACGTTTTTAGTATTAGTATATTTCATCAAGGAAGAAAAAACACATCTGTTAAAAAAAATGGCAAAGACAAAATATTGAAATTATTCTTAAATATTGAGATTGAATACAAAAAAAAAAAAAAAAATGATTTATAGAATAAAATCATTAAAAGTAATAATATTTATGACCAAAATTAATCATTAATAAAACTGAAAAATATTTTATATACAAACATAGTAAAAAAAACAGTAATACAAAATTGGAAAAGGAAGTTAAAGTGTACTCTACCACTTGTAAAGTCCTAGATTTTGGGTTGTTTTGTTTTCTTTATCTTTGCCTAATCAGAAGCATAAGTACACCTTTGCTTTTATTTTCACTTTAGGTAACATAGCTTACCCTTTCCTAGACCATGTTTTATTAAAGCCTATAAACACTATATCAGTGGACCAGAAATTATCCACAAAATATCTTCTTAACCACTCTTAACAACTTGCTATTTTCTCCATGATCCATAAATAAGTGACTAAGAAAGGTGATAACATATTAACTCATTCTCTTTCTCATTTCTGCATGCCATATCCATGGAAAGTGAAAACATTCTCATTATTTATTGTGACTGAAAGATGAAGTAATATCCAAATTGGTAAGGAACAGTAAAAACTTGCCCCATTTAGAAGGAAAAAAATTGTAGTAAAAACTTGCCCCATTTAGAAGGAAAAAAATTGTAGTCAATGTCCAAAGTCACAACTTCATTTTTAGCTTCTCAACCCCACCAAAAACCTCACTTTGCAAACTATTTTTTGGTTCAATCCATTTAACCCACTTGCAACTTGTTTCTGACTCTTTTCACACAAGCAAGTGCCGACAATAACATAGCTTACATGATTTGATTTATAATCCAAAGACCAAAGCTCAAATAACATACACAACCAATATGAAAATAACATGAACAAGCTACTAATTTGGTCCTCTAACTATTATTTTCTTTGTTAAGTAGAATTTAAACTAATGAAATTGTTTGATTAATTCTTCCATTATGCAATATTCATTATAGGGTATTTGAAATATTTTGTAATATTTGGAGGATTACTTGTACATTTTTTCTGGATGTTGAAATTAGCTGAAATTTTGTAAGATTATAATTATTGTTTAACACTGTTTTTGCTTTCCAGTTCTTAGTTATCTAAACATTATTTTTGAATAAGTTTACCCTAATGATGGATTCTTATTATAATTCATTGTTGAAATAATGTAATTGTTACCATGGTCTTAAAACACTTTAAGATGAGAGAGTAATGGTTCAAAAATGAAAATGAGGATTCATTAAAGAAATATAAATAAACAAATAAAGTAATAGCAAAAACAGCAATCATGCATTAAGATCTGATTGTTTGAGCTTGACCCTCCTCCCATGGTGATAAAATGATTTGAATCTAACCCTTTTTGTGGAACCATTTTTGGTGTGGCCTTAACTTCCAACTTGAGAAAGAGATTGTATTTGATGTTCTGCACCAATCACTCCAACTCTTTTTTGTGTGGTAAAGAGTAACATAGAGTTGGTACTGGCACAGACACCACTTTTTCCTTTCAAATCTTACCTATCCCAAGAAAATCACATAATCAAACACCACAATTCTTTATTTCTCCACATTCAATAAGAGGTAGCAACAACAAAAAAGAGAAATTAAAAAAAGATAAAGAATGATTTTGTTATGAAATCTTTGTCCAATAGTGAAACAATTCCTTGACAAAATCATCTACCACATTACTTTTTAAAAAGTCTAAAAGTTCAATCCACACAAACCCTTTTTCCTTCTCTCTCATATCAAACTATCATTAGCAAATTAAAAAATACTACACTTTCTTTCATATTTAAATAAGTAAACCCATGTGACTTTTTTTCAGTTAGTATTTTTATTCTGTCTTTGTAGTTGTTGTTTTCCACCGCCCGCAATTGTATCCCTTGAATTAACTATTAACTATGGAGTAATGCAAAATTCTGTTTTTTCTCAATGAAGTTTTGGTAATGAAGAGAAGTAATGTGTTTATCCTGCTATGCATGGATTATTTTTAAATAATTTTGTATAATAAAATCACATTTTAATTATTTTATAGAATTGTATGCTAAAATAAATTGAAACTTAAATAGTTATAATGAAAATAATTATGAATAATATATAAAAAATTAAAATTATAAGTCAATAATTTATATTTTCAAGTGAAATTGATAACCATATATTTTTTTTAATATTATCTAGCTTTAATGTAGCATCTCCCATATTTTTTATATAATAATAACTTTATAACATAAAAATTATATAAAAAATAATAACTTTATTACATAAAAATATATAAAAAATAATAACTTTATTACATAAAAATTATATAAAAGATCTAAATATAATATTTATAAACTTATCATGTATTTTAAAATATACTTCTTCACGTCAGATTTTATATAAATATTTTTATAAAATTGCAATAAAATAAAACAAAGCTTCTCTATTAGTATATTTGAGGGTCACATCACTTATTAAATCATCTGCTTACGTATAATATATTATTATTACAGATAAAAAAAACAAAATAAACACCATACAAAAAGAAAGATAAGCTAAAGAGTTTAAAAAATATATATTTTCATAAATTAAATTTTTATCTCAACCAAATTACAACAAATTAAGCTTTCATAATTCATCTCATTCATCACACACCAGTCATATTAATATGCCAATCATATGATATGGTCTATTGATTCTTTTTCATACCATACTGCAATCATATAAATTTATCAATTCATATGATCTGTTTTAGTTAGTTATTTTTCACATCGTAGCGTAATCATATAAACTTAATTTATATAATATAATTATTCTTTTTCACACTGTAACACAATCATATGAACTTATTATTCACGTCGTAACAGTCATATGGATATATTAATCCATATGATTTGATCTAATCGATTCTTTTTCACACGATGACGTAGTCATATAAACCTTCTTTGACTCTCACCACCTAGTCATCTTCATCTATTATTTCAATGACTAATAGAGTCAGGATACATTCTTATTGATCAAATCCACAAAACAATACACATTCTAATCATCTCAACACTTAGTTAAGATATTATGTCTCGATCACATACTACAGATATTACATCATATCATACATAAATATTCATCCATTTTAATTTAAATTCATTCAATTTATATATAATAAAACAAATAATTATAATATTTATTAAAAATATTCAAACTAACTTATCTTACCAAATATCATTATTTTAGATAAATTTATATTTCAAACTAACATAATAAAACATACCATTAGTTTTCCTTGTTTAACATCTAAAAAACAAACCCTTACCTAGCATTTTAAAAGAAAAAAATATATAATTAGCTTCTCTTACTTATATAACTTAATTTTTTATTTATTTAAACTTTTTTATTAAAAAAATTTAGGTATTATTTTATTTATTTTTAAAACTAAATTTTATATTAATTTTTATTTTTAAGTTATTTTTTAAGGTATTACATTCAATATTTAAACATGAATAAATTTACATACAACATTATATTATTATTTTATCGAACAAAAGTTCTATAATTTATATTTATGCATAGTTTTAAATAATGTTTTTTTTTTCGTAAATATAAGGTATGATTTCTATCACGAATCACACACACACACACACATATATATATATATATATATATATATATATATAAAAAAAAA
>Ga0209700_106454_pt1 | contig 18143 bp, 10 predicted proteins | sample SiratroredBW_FD_187528 | JGI IMG/M metagenome (GOLD analysis project Ga0209700, IMG submission 187528) | Root nodule microbial communities of legume samples collected from California, USA - Siratro red BW (SPAdes) (version 2) | ecosystem: Host-associated > Plants > Roots > Nodule | place: USA...
AAAAGTATTAAAAGGATCGTTTTTTTTTTTGTTTTTCGTAAAATTTGACTTATTTTTTAGACTTTCTTCGCATTTCTTTGCTCGAAAAGTTTTTATTGTTAGAAACAATTTGTTTGGGTCATGGAGTGATTATATATTTTCGACGTCTTTTATGGGTATAAAATAAAAAAAATGATTTTTAATTGATTTTTGGTTTATTTAATTTTGTTAATGCATGTTTTTCATGGGTGATGGTTATGTGTTTGTTTTCTTGTGTTTTGGTGTCTTGGGTTTATGATGGCCAAAAAGGTGGGTTGGTTTTTAGTGTGAATATGTGTGTTTATATGGTTTAGGGTTATGTGTGATGTTGGTTTTTTTTCTTCTTTTGTGGTGTGTTTTTTTGTAGAAATTGTTGAGTTGAGTGATGATGATAGTGTTTTTTTTGTTAGGTTGTGAATGTGTAATGATGTGCATTGTTTCTGTGGTAAGTGAAGGAATTTAGTGATGGGTAGGTGTTTTATTGTTTTTCTTTTTTGTAGACAAATGGGTGGGTTGGGTTTTGGGGAAAGTGCATATTTGTTTTGGTTTTGAATTTGTGATGTTGTACATGATGATTTCATTTGGTGTGTGCACATTACATTTAAAGTAAAGGAATTTGGTGGTGTTGCTTTTGTATTATAATAAGGTGTGCTCACTCAGTAGACGTTGGTTTGGTTTTGGTAGAAGTTTGGGGCTGATTTTGGTTTGCCTTTGTTAACAATTTCTGCGTGGATTGAGAGACTTGAATTTAAGAATGGTATGTAAAGAATGTATGCATTATATTTTGGTTACCCTTTTTGGATTCTTTGGACACCTGTGTCTATGTTTTTCGGATATATGTGAGCGATGTGTAGAATGACGTTAAACAACAATAAAAGTGATTGTTATATTGTATGAATAGAAATGTGTTTTGCCTTTGTTTTTGTAATTAGGTGTGAATGGATTGATAGACACTAAAGTTTTGGTAGTTATGCTTTATGGATTATATGGACACTTGAGATTGTATTTGAACAATTTTCAATAATTAATTGATTTTGGTGTTTAGTAGTTTGGAGCTTTAAAGAGAATTGGTTAGAAAATGAGTTGTTGTTGATGGTTTGGAAAATTTGATTTGTTATTAAAATGTGTAAGTTTATATAAGATAGTAACATGTCTATTTTTTTAATTTGCAACTTAGAGAAAGGCACAGAGTGGAGACGGAGCCTATTGTGCATCCAAACTTACTCCAATGTAGAAAGATAAATCATGTGTGAATTTTTCAGTTTTGTCATTCATTTTGAAAAAGATATTCCAATGTATATAGATAAATCATATAAAGTTTTTTGGTATAAGAGTTAAGTGTACATCATTTTGCATTGAATGATAAACATATTGACATTACAAATACAAACATAATAATTGAGCATGATTACAACTTGCGTTGTTAAGGTGATTGTTTCAAATGAGTATTGTTTATTAAATATATAAACCAACAATAATGCATTCCATGTGTGTTCTCTACTCTATAATCGCTAAAGTCAATGTATATTAGAGCTTAGGAGGGAGAAGGGTGCAATTTGTGTGATTGTGTTGATTGACTAATTACATATGAATTTCATGAGTATGTGGAACTCTTTGCAAAAAATCCTTCCTAGGTAAGCACATAATTACATAAGTGATCACTTAGGTGTGATTCCATTAACTAACGTGAATACATGCCTAATTTCGTGAATTTGGTTGTATTGTAATGAGACATTGAAGGAGAATCATGTTTATAGTGAAACAAGATACTGAACTCTCTAATGCAGTGCGTATTGTGGACATGTGTGTGACAATGGCCAAAAGTACATCACAAATTACCACAATAATAAAGGCGGGTAACAAAAAATGTTTCATATGTATTATGAGATGGCAAAATTTTTAGGACCTCCCCCAAAAATTTGTTAACGACATTTATAACCAAAGTAATTGAACAAGTAAGTATTGGCTGAAGACAACAATAAAGTCTAATGCATTTGATGAATATGTGATTTTGTTTGCCTAAAGTGGTTAGTGGGTAACCACATACTTAGACATGGGTGACCATTATGTGTGATTCCATTAGTTTAGGTGAAGAGAAACATAATATGGTGGATTTAGTTATATCTGAACTACACTTTAAAGAGGACTCAAGTTTAGTGTAAAACAACATAATCAATGTTGTAGACATTGTATATGATAGTGACCAAAAATACATCACAGGTAAGCACAAAAAAGATGACGGGTAACCATAAATGTTCCATGTGTATTCGAAGATGGTAAAATTTTTAGGACCCTACCCAAATATTTGTTAATGACGTTTATAATCAAAGTAATTGAAAAGTAAGTATTGGTTGAAGATAACAACCAAGTCTTGTGTATTCCATGATTATGTGGTTTTGTTTGCCTATAGTAGTTAGTGGGAAACCACATACTTAGACTTGAGTAATCATATTTACCTCAGTGATTTCGTGTCAGATAATCCCCATAATCACCACACAAGATTCACTCAAGCAAATTTATACCTGAGAGCAACATAGTTGGCCATGCCCATTTTGTTCCAACACACATTCGTCGCTTCAACGAATTTTCATGGTTACCTATGTTCCCATATGTGGTTACCTGCCACGTAAATTTGACAAGTGCACAATGAACATTAAGTGATATAATTAACTTGTTTTTTCCACATTCATTATAATTTCCCTTAAACATGTCTTGAACCAAGGATCGGTCTACTGCAAAAAAGATTCATCACCCTAGGTTATTTATATGCTTACCTAAGATGCATTTTTGCCACATATATACCAAATGTTAACAATGACTACACATTACACTGATGTTAGCTATTATCATGAACTAACACCTGACAAATGTAATACTTTTTGTATTATGTTTCTAATGAGATAATCTACAATATTTGACATAAGTTATATGAGTTATGAACATAAGTTTTCTGATTACTCATGTTAATTTATGTGGTTACCTACCATGTAATTTGTTAATCCACCAACACAGTACCAAAATCACCATCAAGCCTTATAATTAAGTTGTTTCTTGTAAGATAATCATGTGTTCACTTGCACTAAGGTCTTAATGCAACTAAGTCCATCTAATAAGCAAAGTTGTTGGTCTCGTTTTATAGACAGACAACTAATCACCCATGTTACTTAATAAGGTTACCTGCAAAGAACTTTTTCAATGTATTCAATCTAACTACAACAACACATTAAACCTTCATTACTTTGTCTAATAAGGTCTTAATCAAAGCATCTCTAACCTTTGACATGTTACAAACATAATTTATAAAAAATCCTTTTTCTGGTTACCCATGTTAATATATATAATTACCTTCCATATATTTTTTCAAAACACCGAACACAGACACAAAATCAACATCAACCCTTATTCTTACTTTGGTAACCTTATAGCCAGTGAAATAATGTTTCTAAACACTCTACACATATGTCAACAATTGAAACAAAATTCATTAACTGCAATAGCTGCATCACAACAAACACTTTTGAAATATAAACAATACATTAATTGTCATTGTCATGGAAGATTTATTTACATACAAACTCATCCAAAAACTTTCATTATAATTACAATTGACAAACCACTAACAAACTAAAAAATCTTTCGTCTTTTCCTAACTTACATGGTCCAATGACTTTTCACAATCTTCGTCTTAACACATTGTCTATCTTTATGCTTAAGTTGTGTGTACAAATCCTCCTGTAGGTCCAACACTTCTTTCCCCCTTCTCCTACATTGTTAACATTGATGTCACTTATACCTTCTTTTTATACATCTTCTGTCAGTGGATTCAATATTTGCTCAGATGTTCCCTCATATGCTTGTTTTCCCTTTAGCTTTTCATCCACGTCCCTTGTACCTTGTTACAAAAACAATAAAAATTCTATTTCAAACATCACTGCCAACACCTGTATCCAGTGTTCATTCATGAACAAAACCCTAACCTTACATAATAAACTTCCTATAATTAATTATATTGTAGTTTTCTAGTATTTCATTACAATCAATGATAAATAACTTATGCTCATTAATTTAATTCTAAAATTATCTACTCACTTTTAATTATAAATTATTCAAATCGTTAAGAAAATTATTATTATTATTATTATTATTATTAATTAATTAATTAATTAAACATGTCCACCATGATAACTATGTTCTTAATATTTTACATTTGCACTTCTTTAAAAAGTGTACATCACAGTATTTTTCACATTCAATACTTTTATATACACTTTGTCCGAAAGTTTTCTCAATTTCATTTTCAACTATTGTTACTTTTTTTTACAATTATTTCTCTCATCTTCTTCTTCATAAATTTATTTTATTTAAACTTCTAAAAAATTCTCTTTAAACTAGTTTTATTTGACTTTTTTATTATCCAAAATGATATATCTTCATTTTTTAAATTTTTTTTCTTGTTTAAAATTTTTGCTAATTTTAAAGTCTTTAAAATATATCTATTTATAAAATTTTATTTATGAAATCTTTTACTTGTCTAAATAACTATATCCTACACATATACTAAATATAATTAGTTTTCTCATACTATTTTTCTAAATTAATTAACTTTTACATTTTTTTCCCAATATTTATCTCCTTCACAGTATTTCAAATCGAAATGCTAAAAAAGAAAACTCAGAATACCAAATTGTCGGTGGTATTCCGGTGAAATTAACCCACATTGCTCGAAATTCGACACTACAGGACATGGGAAAATCGTGCTATTGAGGTAATACAAAAACATAGTGTGCTCTGCATGAAAATAATAAAATCGGAAAGTGTGCCATGTCAATGAAAATTTCCTCAAACAAAGAGTATTTATTTGGATATCCTCTCATTTGAGAGCTATCCTTATATTTTAAATTACCTTCATTAATAAAGATTGAAATTTTATAAAAATTCTAGATGAATAAAATAAAATTAATTTATAATATATAAATAGATATCTCATTTATAAGATCAAGTTAAATTTAAATTTATTTTTTAAAATGATATTAAAACTTATCTTAATTAAATTCGATGGATCTATAATTATTTATTATTGGACTATTTATAAATATTTAATTTTACTTACAAATTTAACGGTCTCAACATGAAAAAAAAAATATTGTACATCAATTAAAAATAAAGTTAAGTCATTGAATATGAACATTATTTTAGAAATTGATTATATAAGATTGAATTAAATATAAAATCTATTTCTTAAGAAGTATATTAATTTTTATCTAATAATATATAAAAGAGATAATTAATAATGAGTTCGTGTATTTTTCCTTTTATAAAAAGATAACTTATGTTCACTATATGAAAGTTAAATGTTATATTTCTACCACTTCTAGATCATCTTTCACAAATTGTCGCGAAAATAATTTTAGATGTTATTTTCAAGTAATAGAATATTATTTCCGAGCTATCTACAGACAATCTATCTTGCAATCTTTTCTTAAAATGCTTTAAGCTTTATTCAATCTCACATGTGATATTTTCTTTTCAAATACATGTATTAAAGTTTATAAATCAAATTATTAAATATTGAAATTAATTTTATTTATATAACTTATTTAAAAAACAAGTACGTTACTTTTTTAAAAAATTAGTCATCTTTTAAAATTTATTTTATTGTAAATTAGGCAAAAAGAAAAAGATATGATTATGTGAGTTTGGGACTGGTTTAGCCTAAGTCAAATTCTTTTTTAATTTATTTAAACAATAGATCAAGGTAGACTAACACAATTTTTTATTTGGCTTATTGGAATAGATCATGCTAGTTTTACCATCTTTTATCTTTCTCTATGTAATGAGTATAGATATATAATCGTTGTAATTAAAGTCCCTAATATAATGATTTTATATATACCTTTCGTAATTAAATTCACTAGTATAATAAATATTCTATTTTATTATATGTAATCCATCAACAACTATTTATTTATATTTTAAATTTTATTTGGACAAATTTCTTCCTAAACACTTACAGAAGAGAAGAATATAAAGATTTTTTTTTTCATAAACTAAGATTAGTGTAGGGAAGCTTTTCCTATTATTTCTTAACACTTTAATTCTTAACTTGTGCACAAATTAATTTTAACATATAAAAAATTATTTTATTTTGTATTTCTTATTTTTCTCCTCTAAAAATGTTTATAAAGAAATTCCGATCGATTGATTTACAAATAACTCCCGTTTAATATTATTTTTTATTAATAAAATATTATATATCAATAAAATAACCATTATTTTTTATTAATAAAATATTATATATCAATAAAATAATAATATATGTTGGTGTTAAATGAGAGTGAAAAATGAGAATAAAATAATAATATATGTTGGTTTCAAATAAAAATGGAAGGTGAACAGTAACAAATCGCATACCTTAACATAACTTGGAAGACTTAATATTAATTACTTTTGAATTTTGTGAAATTTTATAAATTTAAAATACTTTATCAACATGTATGGTTGTTTTTCTCTTTATAGACATAATTATTACTTGGTAAAGTCTTCTTCATACATTAAGTCAACGGATATCAATTTTGTCATCATGTTTACACAAGCCAGTTATATCAACTTTGTGAAACTTTGGTAGTTAAAGTATGTACTTAAGAATAAATATGCATTTAAGCCATGATATTCATAGCACAGTTCAATGACTGTACCATTTGCTATGATTTTGCTTTGCTCTGTATAATATTATCATTTACAATTACTCAAACGTCTCATGCTTACTATGTCTAGTTTCTGAAGAAACACATACTGGAACACCACTTCATCTACATGTATAGTATAAAGAGAATGTGTTCATATACTCATTAGTTTTGAACTAGTTCAACCAAAGCATAAGCACTCTCAGATTCAGAGCAAGACCATATATATCATATGCAGTATGTTGGAACACTCGTGGGTCGATAGACAAAGGTCCTCACATTGTGTGAATATCCTGATGGGTGATTGTAACTGAATTTGACTCCCAAGCTGCCCTCACCAAGTTGAGTGCACTGCTCATGGAAACTACTGATCGGTCGAGCAAGACACGCGTCCCACCGATCACTCTCCGGCATCGTCTCGGCCACTGTGTATATCCCCTTGGCATCTGTGAATGCCTGATAGTTTAGAACTTCACCAGACCTGGTGATGCAAAGAACAGCAACCTCAGCACCTGCATTAGAGCACTAAGTCAATTATCTTTTGCTAAGAAAAGGACATAATAGTCTAACAGTATGTTAGAAGAAGTTAAGATTGATATATGGAAATTGCATTGTTATTTGTGAGCTGCAGCAAGATTTTCAAATGCACTAGCAAAATAAATCCTGTGCTAATCAGCATCGACCATGTTTCAATAAGAAAGGTGAATTTAAACAGATATTGGCCTCGACTCCTAAGTGATTTGAGACTATATTGAATGTATCGGAACAGACCACATTGCAAGATTAAATACTCCTGAGTGATCGATAGTGAAGTGGTCCTATTAGAAAGACACATATCTCCTAAAAAAAACATAGAAAGACAGCTAGGAGTTTATTCCTACGAGTTTAGTCTTCATTACTCTAAAATACTCTCAGGACAGCAATACTAATTTACTCACGGAGGCACTAGCAAGGACTCTAGGAATTTAGTAGAAAACCCTCCATCTCTTATATCTCTCTTAACCAAAATCTTTTGAATAACACTTGAAACTACTTTAATCCTTGTTTGTGTCACAAGGATGTGAATGAAAATGTTAGGGAGTAAAATATGGTTAGCATAGAAATATGTATGGAAAAGAGATGTTCAATTATTTTTCTGAGCTTTAGTTTGAGACACACTGATAGCAACCTAATAAAGGGAGGTGGTCATAACATAAATATTGTTAAGGAGCTTTGAACATACAACATATCCGCAAGCATAAATCAACTAACACAATACATGAAACGATGAAAGGGTATGAAAGAAAAATAGAAATCTTCAAAATGGTTAGACATTAATAGTCATTGATACAAATAAACTTCAAGAAATGGAAATGCAAAGTGAGCTGGATGAAGACAATATCATAGAAACATCTTCTTCAACTAGTCATACCATATTGAAAAATCAATATATCCGACAGGATCTGGAACACAAATATTCCAGATATAAAATTCTACTTGGGATTGAAGAAAGAAAAATAATTTCACTCCCGACAGAGGTTAACCAGGTAATGCATTCTTAGGAATATATCTGCAAATCCTTTGATCAAACCAATCAGGGTCATCTCATTCTCCTTGTGTTGATTAGTTAAGAAAAATACAAACTAACAATTCATCAATCATTGTCATCATCATCCTCAAATCAAATGTCAATAAACAAATTCTGAAAACATCTTCCTTGTTCCATCCCATTTGTCACCAGGTCTAACTGGCTAATAATGACTAAACAATACAGTGCACAGTCTATGCATGGTTTCAAAAAACAGTATCCGCAACCAAAATTTTGACTGCAACTACAAGGTTTTTGGGTCAGCCGCTACTGCAATTGTAACCATATTTGTCCCCAATTTCCTACAATATCAAAGATCACAACAAAACTGCAACTACTACCGCAAATTGAAAACTTGGTATTCTTTTGCTACATGACAAGTTTACTCCAGAGGGTCAAACAACCAGAAAATCAAGCAAAAAATTTGAAGGGCTAAACGGTTAAAACGCTAACAACTAACCACACCACTGATAACAACACGCAAAGGTCAAATTTTCAACCCAGTTAAACAATCGGCGGAGAGTGCTATAGCTTATTTACAACAGCAAAAAGCAAACCACTTTAATCAAAAACGGAAAACACCATTTCTAAAACTCGATCAAAACGACAAAAATTGAAAGAAAACGCCTAGTGAAGAGATGGAGAGTGAGAGGAAAACCTTCAAGCACATGGTCTTCAGGTCCAAGAGAAGAATCCCCACAAACATCACAAACAACTCTTCCATGGATTTCACCAGTCCAAGCACTCACACCCAAAACAAAAAGCAAAAGAATCAAACCCATCAGTGCCTTCTGTTTTTCCATGGTTGAGATTGAGAAAAAAAAAATGGCACCTGTCTCAGAGAACTCTGTTTTGGGTAGTTTTCTTTTAACTCATTGATATTTCCACCGACACAATAGGTGAAATACTGAATCACTAGGGACTGAATTGTCATTATTTAAATGTTCAGGCACTAAATTGGGAAATAAGGAAATTATGTCCTCTTCTATAAATACCAACCAAACCCTTTATATGAACTTTGTTGTGCCGCTTCTAAGAGGGTGACTGGGGGGACTGGTAGGTCACCTATACTCTCTGTTTTGATGCATTGAGAATTTCTGTTAATGCGTGATTTTATTGTTTGTGTATTGCGCGCTTTGGATAAGACTTTTGTTGTTATTGATTGTTTTTGTTGTGTTTGTTGTTCTTGTGTATTCTAAGCTAGAAGGTTCGATTTTTGTTTTGTTTTCAATAGGGTTGTTTTAGTTAAAGTTTCTGAACAGTAACTGGGTCACGAGTGGTTTTGGTTTGGAGGGCAATATGCATTTGGGATATAAGAACATTGACTCTCTTAATCAGGTTCAATGTCGCTTTTACTTATTCATTTTTTACGGGGAGTATAATGTGTTGTGTTAGGGTGACTGACTAATGTTTAATTTTAAATGTATCAAGTTCTCTTTTTTTTCGACCTCTTGATGGGAAAAGTTTGTGATTTTTTTTCAATTTGATGGTTACCATATGATTATTTTCAAGGTTTTAAATTCTAGTTACCATCATAGATTCATTATGATCTTCTATGTTTCAGAAGTTGCATAAGTTGGGTGACCACGATTGCCCTTTATTGTCATGAATGGAATTTCCCTATGATGATTTATAATATTTAAAGTAGTGGACTGAATTCCCTTGAGGAAAAATGAAATCTGAGGGATGTTCTTCTGCACTTTGTTGAAGTATTGTGCCATGTAGCATCCATTATGAGTCCTAATGTTAAGCGTCTAGACGAAGTTGCATAATTTTCTTCTGCTCCAATTGTCAATTTGTGAAGTATTTTGTGTCATAATTAGTTTGGTTTCATCTGTGTCATGAACTGTTATAGCATATATAAGCACGGCCCTTAAGATCGCCTTCCTTAATTCTTACCATGGAAGCGTTTCGAGTCATAGCTGTGCAAAATCAACTTACCAATTATGGAGGTTTCCCATTAGGGTTTTCCTTGTGGGTCCTCCTCTCCTCCACTTGATTCATATATTAATGAGGCATAGACCCTTTTTACCATCGGACCTGTTACTTTTGTCCTATTACTGTTGGTCTTGCTGCAAATGACTTCTTGTCACAGTAAGATTCAACAAATAGGATTTCAGCTTCTTTGGTTCTTGATTAATGCCTCAGCTAGAAAGTGGGAACACTCATATCAAATGTTACTTTCATTTTTTGGTGAATGATTCGGTGCTTTGTGTCTGCTTTTGTTAGATCTGTTTTAGTTGAAAATACAAAAGTTACGCTTGATGAATCAATTAGATATGAGAGAGGAAGTCCTTTCTAAACTCGAATTATGAGTCATTGATATTGATATATCTGACTTGTTAATGTTTTGTGTTGGGAAATACTATCAAATGATTTTTAAAAGATCACTAAATTAGTATATTTATCATATGCAGAAGGGCGTTGAAAAAGATTGTCCCCCTCCCTTTTCATGTTCTGTTTGCGGGCTCATATTTTGTGAACTCTGGTGGCAATGTTCATACTTTTGGATTTTGGGTTGAGCTCATTGATCCCCTCATTCCATCCAATTTCCTTTGATTGCTCCATTGTTTTCACACTACACATACAGTAGGTACCATTTCAGAGAGAGTTAGTTATAGCAACTTAGACATGATTTTGTTAGGTACGTATTTTTTCAGCACAGTCCCATCAACAGCACCAGCATATCCTTCTCTACCTCTAGGGCCCTACTTTGATCTGCACAAGCCACTCCTATATTCCAAACGATCCAAATTCACCTCTCCTGTAATCAATGGCCACAAAAGGATGTAAGTTGCACTGTTCTTCTCTTCCCTTTCCATAAACATCCCTCTTCATAACTCTGAAAAATCTTACCATTAAACTAAATTTGCAGCTGTGATCTCTTTGATTTGCACCATGAACAAGTCCCTTATGAAGTGGCATGGTCTTGGCAAAAGGAAATTGTGAGGGACAAGAGGGCACAGATTGCAAAGGAAGGAGATTGTTATGACACCCTTATTATTCTACAACACCCTCCTGTTTATACATTAGGCACTGCTAGTACTGTAGAGAACCTCAAGTTTGACATGAAAAATGCTCCTTTTAATATTTATCGCACTGAGCGTGGAGGAGAGGTTACATACCATGGCCCTGGTCAGGTGCTTGCACTAAATCACTTGCTACAGTTTGGAAATTTTCTATTTTGAGTTGTTTTGCATAGCAGTTCATAACATAACTGCATTACAGCTAGTTATGTACCCTATTATCAACCTCCGAATGCACAAGATGGATCTTCATTGGTACCTTAGGACTCTTGAAGAGGTTGTCATTCGTGTTCTTTCTTCAACATTTTCAATTCAGGCTTCTACAGTGGAAGGTTTAACTGGTGTTTGGGTTGGTAAACATCTAAATCCTATTGATATAAAACTTGTAGTTTGGCATTTTCTGTTCTGCATCACCTGCTCTGATTCTGAATTATCTTGGTTATACACATTTAAGATATAATGATTGTACTGCCTTGGCTTTATCTTGTTTTACTCAGTATTTTCAAATATGAACTTTCTATCTTAGCTAGAACATTTGTGTTCATTTCATGTGACATTCCCTGAGGGATTTATTTTAGATGACAAATTTTAGTTTCATACATAAATCTCCAAATTAAATCAAGATTATAGACATTACACTTCTAGTATTATTGATACTCTGCATATTTTAAAGGGGTGTTGAATTATCTTTTATTTCTAATTTGAGAATCTGGATCCTATTTAACATTTTAGATGTTCCTGTCTCTAAAATGGTTTTTCTGGGGTTTAGATTATATGTTTCAGCCCGCAAATCTTCATGAAAGAGAAGTAATTTTACGACAATAAGGATGAGACTTGCTGCTGTGAAATAAGATTACACAACACATTGATTATGCTTGTTAATTTGTCATGATTCAAATAATTATTCTTTTACCTTAGTAATGTATTACAGGAAATGAGAAACTAGCAGCTGTTGGTATTAGAGTGTCTAGCTGGATAACCTATCATGGCTTGGCACTGAATGTCACAACAGATTTGTCTCCCTTCAAATGGATCATCCCATGTGGAATTCGGGACCGTCAAGTAGGAAGCATTAAGGAGTTGTTGAGAGAGAGTAAGCTAGGTGTTGATCATGGAAGAGCTGATTTGCATCATTTGGATGATGCTAGTCTTATTCATATTACACATAACTCCTTGCTTGAAGAATTCTCACAAGCATTTCAGCTTGAATACAGATACAAAAACATTTCTTCCCCCATGTTGCATGAAAGGAAATGAAGCTCTATTACCAAGTAGACACAGCATAGTTAGATTTGTTTACACTTATCAATCCCTTGTCTACGAAATATCATCAATAGTAATCAAAATCATCAGAAAAATCTGACAGTGTAATGAATAGATCTTTTATCAAGTTTGTCTGTAACAAATATTATTTATGCTTGTTTTATTCTGACCCTTATTAATTTGATAGTTGCTTCAAAGTTTCAGAAATGGAAAGTTGTGTGGTTTATTTTTGTTTTATCTTTGAAGGAAAAAGGACCTTCATTGGTGGTTACCACAGATATGAGTTGACTGCATGGTTTGTATCCAATTCTTCATTATCATAAATTGCATTTCGTAACCAAAGAGCATTGGATTTAAACTAAGATATCAATTTTTAATGGTAATTTTAACAAAATAAATGACTAAACTTTGTTATATAACGTACAAAATTTATCTCAGCATGATACAAAGTTCATGAGTTCATTTAGGTAAAAGTTATTTTGGTTGTCAATTTGCACAGGATTTATATAAATGCCACAAACACCAAATAAACAACACCCTCTCACCTGAAAGCTAGAAATAATGAGATTTTAGTAAGCGTTCTTTTAGAAATTTATGGGAAGAGAGAAGGGTGACCATTCTCATATTCAAAAATAACATCAAATTGGATTTTTATAACTTACAATTTAATACAAAATTTAGAATAATATTATTTTTTATTTCAACTAAATACATCATTATCTTTTATTAAAAAAATATGAATGATTTATCTTTTCATTATTTTTTATCTTCTCATATCATCATTCAATTATATAATTAAAAACATAACAAAATATTATAAATAAAACTAAAAAATTTTATATTGATCCCTACATATCATACTCATCCATTCTTTACAATTAAAGATCATTCTTCTGAAAAAAACGTAATATCATGATTAAAGATATTTTCTTTTTATTTTTCATTTTATTAATAGTATTCCTATAAATAATATTGATTGATATTAAATAATGTGTTGTTGAGACATTTATGGTTAAAAGCTTTTATTCATATTGATAAATATACAAAACAATAATAATATTTACATGATGGTTATAAATATCTTCATTATTATATCATTTTTGTTGGTCACTTCTTTTTTATTTAATTTTCTTTTTTATATATTTTTTAATTTCTTTTTTCTTTAAACTTTTTTTTTTCTCTTAACACCTTCTCATTTATTTCTTTTTCTATTAGTTTTTTTTTATTTCTTTTTCTCCAAATTTCTTCTCTTTTATTTCTCTTTCTATGAACACAATCATATAATCCTTCTTCAAAACTCGTCAAACAAAATTTTAAATAAAATATTACACTTGAATCATTTATTTCCTTCAATAACGTGTCAAATATTAATCATATCATGTGGAATAATTATTTAAATAATAGTTTAGTGTAATAGTTTCTTCCATTTTGAGCTTGATTTTATTTTTCTTGTTTAAAATGAATGAAAAAAGCTGATAATTTGAGTTTTTTAAAAAATAATTATTTAAAAAAAATTAGGTTTGAATATCATTTCTTAAAAAGATACTTAGAAGAATAATTATACAGAATATAATAATTTAGAAAAATAATTATTTGAAGAAATAATTATTTACGAAAAACATATATTTTCAGCAATAATTATTTAAAAAGTATATAAATAAGAAAATTTGGTTAACAAAGATAACATTTATAAATTTTGAAATAATTTATTCTTAAAATTTTGATTTCAAAATTCATAGAAAAAAGGAAAGAAAATTTTTAAAAAATAGTGGAAATTTTTTTATATTATTTAAATGATTGATTTGTTAATAATAAATATAATAATTAAAATGTTTATAAATGTAATAATTACTTCTATAACACTAAAAAAAAACTTGGTAATTAGACACTACAAAAAAATTTCCACCAACTTTTAAATGTTGAAGGGAGCCTTTGACCACTACACCAGACAAACAAATATGATAATATTAATAATAGTAATTCAAATTTAATAATAATAATAATAAAAGTGTTAAAAATACCAATAATACTAGTTATAATTTTAATAATATGAATAAAAATATTAATATTGTTAATAATATTCACCTTTACTAATTTTATTATTAATAAATCAATATGAACATCATTAATAAGAGATAGTAATAGATTTATCCATAAATATAAGTTTCTAAGTATTACCCATGGACATAGGTCTGTAGGTATTATCCACGGACATAAGTCCGTAGGTATTACCTACATACGTGGGTAATACATATAGACTAATATCTGTGGATAATACCTACGGATCTGTGTCCGTGTGTAATATCTACAAATCCATGTCCGTGGATAATACCTACGGACTTAAATCTGTAGGTAATACCTACATATACAGATCCGTAGGTAATAATCCGTAAATAATGCTGAATTTACCTACGAATATAGATCCGTGGGTAATAATCCATGGGTAAATTGAGTTTTTTTTATAATATTGTTATTATCATAATTATTTTTTTAATAGTGTGTATGATTAAAAACAAATTTTAAAATTTTATAAATAAAAAAATTGAAAATTTATTTATAATATGTTTTTTACATTTTTTATGTTTACATTTACTTAATCTGTATTTTATTTATAAATAAATAGCTAATAGTATTATTTTTTTTAATTCAATAAAAAACTAAATAAGTACATCTCTAAATATTTAATTTTCTAACAAATTAAATTTTTACATTTTTAATTTTCCAAGTAATTACTTCTTAAAATAATTACTTTTATAAATAATTTATTTTTAAAATGATAATATTTTTTAAATATTTATTTCTTAATATAATTAGTTTTCTAAATTCTTATTTTTTTAATATATTTATTTCTAAAATATTATTTCTAAATATAATTACCTTTCTAAACTTTTATTTTTTAAAATATATACTTTTCTACAATTTATCCAAAATATTTTTTAAGTTAATATTTTTATTTAAAAATTTTTAAAAATAATTCTTTCATTTTAAATAAAAAAAAATCAATTTCAGTGTAATCGAATTCTGAATTCTTTCATTCCAAAATTTCCTTTTCTCTTTATTTGAAAATCTTTGTGTTTTTTTTTTCTCTTGAAAACTTTTTTCAATTTTTTTCCTTTTCATTTCATTTCTTAAACAAAATCATAAAAATACAATTACGACAAATCAACTTTAGTACCTACAAGTTCAATAAAAATTAAAAATAAAAATAAATAAAAAATTTGAATATGAAAAGCTGAAGCTTAGCTCGAGAAAAGAAAGATCATCTTAATATATTGATGTTACACTTAATATGAGTGATAATTAATATATTCTTGTTGCCCTTAAGAGTGATAAGTCATGAGAAAAACGTCACAAAATATTCTGATAAAATAGAAAATTGAATTCCTATAATTGAGAACTCTAAAATAATTCTTAAAAAAAAAACACACTATTTTCAAAACTCATATATGTTTGATTGCATTTCAAGTACATTCTTGTATTTTCAAACTTCTATTTCTTTTATTTTCCCCATATGATTGATCAACTGCTTAATTAAAAACATAATTAAAATTAAAAAAATTTAAAAATTATATTGGTTTCTTCGAGATCATATCACAAATATTTTAACCTCTTAGAACTTTAAATTTTGTCAGTTATTTTGAAAACTAGATATTTTTTTAATGAACTTTGGTTTAGTACTCTTATTTTTTTAGTATTCTTTTTCAGTTTTAATAAAATTTTGTCATATTCTTATTTTCCTGCTTTGGTTTATATTTTTTATTTTTTAATGTTGTGACATACATTTAATAAAACTTTAAGTTACCAATCTATATTAATTTTGTTTATATTCGTATATTTTAAATTTTTTAAAATTATTTATTATATCAACAAGGTGAATGTATTCAATTAAAACAAAATTTTAATTAAAAATTAGTATAATTAAAATTTTATCTTGTTAGGTATTACGATCTACAATCTTATATATATATATATATATATATATATATATATATATATTTACGACCTACAATTTTGTAAGTGTTTCACGATTCTACCCACTCGTAATCTCTCATTTAACTATTTGTTTGTGGCTTAAAAAGCATTTATAATATATAAATTTTTATTAATTTAATAAGTACAAAGAATACATACACTATTGTCATAAGTGAAGTAGTAATGGATCTTCTGAATTGCAAAAGAAGAAACATACATAATAATAGATAATCTTTATTTTTTATAAATTTTGAATCTTAAGTGTGTGAATCTTCTAATTGCAATAATGTATATTGAAATAGTCATTGAGGTGTCTCTCATTGGATAATTTAATTTCTATCATCTTTACATAAATAAAATAAAATATTTATATTTTGTACTATAGTATAATAAATAATTAAAATAAATAATATTGTAATAAGAAATAAAATAATTTAAACATTTATTTAATAAGTCAATCACAAATATTTTTATTAAAATTTTAATACCAATTAGTTATTTACCAAAGTATTATAAATTAAAAACGAGAATTCTATTTAAAGTTTTTCAAATATTATAAATCAAAATGAGGATTCTATTTGAAGTCTTTTTCAAGTACCGAGTGATTTTGTCAATATAAATATTCTACAGAATAAATTAACACCGAATATATCTATGAAGGATTATATTGGTAGCTTTTGTTTTTAAAAAAGGGTTCAAAACTAATTTATAGAACTTATTTTTATATTGTCACGGTATAATCACTCGTCATTGATGTAATAAATAATTACTATGAATTAATTTATCTATTTTAGGAGAAGAACTAGTAAGTATTTTTCTCCAATCACTTTTCTTATAACCGAAAAATAGACACTTATACATTGTTATATATATTATTTAAAATGTATCACACATGGTAAGTGATGCATGACAGGAAATGGAAATAATAAATTATAAATTTATTAAACAACTTTCGATGAATCAACCTCTCAATCTTTCTTATATTGGAAACAAGCAATCTTTCAATAAACCAGTCTATCCTTTTCTCTTAGGTTGGAAACAAGCAGTCTTTCAATGAACCAGTCTCTCCATCTCCCTTACGTCAGGAACAAGTAGCTGGCCTCTGACACAGAAATAAATTCCAATAAATGGCTCACTCCCATATGAAAAAATTGAGGTTGAGTAAATTATACATTTTTTCTTGACACAACATGCAAAAGAAGGGTAACACTTTTGATAAGAGAGATTACACACCTTCTCCTGACACAACATGCAGAAAAGGAAGCAATACCTCTGACAGGAGAGACTACTCATCTTTACTGACTAAGAAAATAATAATTACATATGTTAATATAAATAATAAATAAGAGAATTTTTTATCCCAATTCATATTTTAACCTCCAACTTGAGCTTAAAATACCTTATGTATTTACCTCCCAGATCGTCTTACTTACCGAAGATTAAACAATAATAGAAACGCATAGACACCTTAAAATTTTGTTCTTAACCTCTACAAAAACATTTATTATTATTCTCAGCTTCTATACTATGTAAGAACAATAATAAAAATAATATAATAATTATAGATTTATTCAAAATTTTATACGCGATTTTTTTATAAGTGTTTCTAAAGGA
>Ga0209700_106455_pt1 | contig 18134 bp, 12 predicted proteins | sample SiratroredBW_FD_187528 | JGI IMG/M metagenome (GOLD analysis project Ga0209700, IMG submission 187528) | Root nodule microbial communities of legume samples collected from California, USA - Siratro red BW (SPAdes) (version 2) | ecosystem: Host-associated > Plants > Roots > Nodule | place: USA...
GAATGATCTAAGAAAACAAACAAAATAATAGGGACGTAAATTTTGGAAATAAAATATAAAAAAGATAGTTACTAAAGAAGCAAACTAAACAATAAAAAAAAGTTATATCTTTAATTTCAATTAACATAAACATCTAATATTAGACAGGAAAAATTGTTATTTTGAATATATGTCACGTCGTGTTCCGCTCTCTATTCCAGTGTCGTTGTGGTTCATTCCATCACTATATGTCGTTGCTGTGCTCTTTGAAAGAATGATACAAGAAAATAAAATTAGAGATTCAGAGTGAAAGATGACAAGTTATCATTACCAATTAAATACACAAAAGATACTTAATAAAAAAAATCACTAAACCTAACGAGAAAAAACAACATTGTTGTCAATTCCACCTACTACAAACATCTAACATTAGAAACACTACAACATTTTTTACTTTAAGAAACGGGTGAAAAATGTGGCCTAAGGTGAAAAAACCGTGGCCTTAACTTTAGGCCACAGTTTGACCACGGTTTTGAAACTGTGTTATATTATTATGAATACATTAAGCCACTAATTCATTTTAACATTATTATTACAATATAAAAATACTTCAATAAAACTATAGAAGACAATTACATTATTTTTAGTAAATTGTAACGGAAAATAACATTAATAATACTTGTAACATTTAGAAATGCAATTAAACGTGCATAATGTATCTCAAAACGTAATTGTAACCACTGAAAATATTAAAAACTATACTCCAATATTGACTAGCACACTTTGAAAATTATAAAAAATTATAAGGTGTATAACAAAAGTATTTTATGTATTTCTTCATTTTGTTTTCTTCTCCAAATGAACTTGAACTTTATCCTGCAAAAAGGTAAAAAAAAAAAAAAACCAACTTAGTACATGATCTTTTTCAAATTTATGAAAGTTTGTATAAAATATTTCACGATCTTAGATGGTTCCAATGTTACCTCATCATCATCATCAGGAACATGAATTGTAACTAAGGAACGTGGAGCAAATGCACTACTTTCATTGCCTAATGCTCGTGCCATCATTTCTTCTATATTATTCTCATCCAAATCAGTATTTTTCTTAAGCACGAATTTCATCACTAGCTCCAGACCTCCAAACTTCTTGATCATATAATTTCTTTCAATGGCATATTCTCTTTTCGGAGTATCAATTTCTTGATTTTTCTTCAATGTTACAGGTGCCATAGTCCTTCCATAACAACGAACTCAACCAGACTTTTCTTTGCCCAACAATGAATGAAATGTTTTTTCCCTAGATGCACTTGAATTTTCAATGGAACTTTGAAACATAGACTATCAAAAAATATCAAAGTTATGAACAAGTAAAATGTATGGAGCTTTCAAACATATTTCATAAGTACAAATAAACTTACAATTGCATCTAGTGTTTCTTCATCAATTGGTTTTCCCTTTTTACTAAGATGGTCTTGTCGAGTTTTAATAAACATTTCAGCTCTAGTAACTTCTTCTCTATCAGATTTATTAGCGACTTAATAAAAAATTGAAAATTAATAGTAAAATATATATTAATGATATATTATAAATTGAGACATTTTACTTGTACATACCTTTGGAATGATTAACTTTTACTCAACAAATTCAGTTATACCTAACTACTATTGAGATTGTAACTGCAACTGAAAACAACAAAAAATAGTATCAATAATTTGAGCTAAGTATCTTTCTAAAATAAAAGAATCACAACCATTAATTACTGCATATATTTGATTTTAATGAAAATGATCAACCTTGGTCAATATATAAAATTTAAAATATTTCTTAACAGAGCTTATAGAGCCATGATTTTGTTTAACATTGCAAGTCCTCTTGTAATTTCTTCGAAAACAAATACTGAAATCATCCTTAGTTTGCAATTATTTATTGATTCCAAAATCTTAAACATTATGCCTCATCTATATAAACATTCAAAATTTGAAATAGACCCTAAATTTGGTGAATGGAAGAGCAAAATGAACTTTTCGTCTACATTCAGCTGGACTAAAAGTTATAATTAATTAAAAGTATGTTAACAGAGTTCAGGAAATCAAAATAAAAAATTGATTAAAGAGATATATTATTAACATCCATGCTTTATTTATTTAGATTAGAGAGTGAAATGAAATTGAGGAAATGCATAACCACCTATTTATATTTAGAAATCTATGGAGATAAATATAATGTTAAGAATAATTAAGATAAACGAAAAAAAAAACACATTACATTAAATAAATAGATATATAATAAATAAAAATTGAATAAATTTATGGATAATATCATACAACATTTAAAAAGTTGACAATTATTTTTATACTAAAAGTTATAGCTTTATCACATTAACTTAAAAATTTATAATTTAAAAAAAATATTAATTTAATTTCTGGGATGTCTAATATATGCCTTTATATGAACATCTACGTTGATCCAGGTGTATAATAAGTATTATTTGAATTGTTAGTAGTGAGTCATGACAAACGTTACTCAATATGTAGAGAGCAATTAAATAAGTATATTGTTATAATTGGATATAGGTTTAGGAGCTGAACTCCAATGTTAACCTTTATTCATAGCATATACAGAGCACATAAAGGACTAACATGGAATGAAATTCAACCAAAATCAGATGTTTTGCATGTAAGAATAGATGAGGCTATATAAAATTCAAAGGCTTATACATACCTTTGGAATGATTAATTAGTACTCAGCAAATTCAGCTATACCCAACTGCTCCTGAGATCCTCACACTGCAACTAAAAACAACAAAAAATAGTATCAATAATTTGAGCTAAGTATCTTTCTAAAAAAGGAATTTGGGCCATAAAATTACTGCATATATTGGATTTTAAAAATGAAAATAATCAACCTCGATCAATATATAAAATTTAAAATATTTCTTAACAAACCCTGTGTTGAACATTAAGTCCTCTTTCCACTTATTTGAAAACGAATAATGTAGTCATCTTTACTTTGCAAATTGCTTGATTATAAAATGTTAAACATTACGCACTCATCTATATAAACATTTTACACTTGTTTATATGTGGTTACACGCTTAACAGAAAAAAGTCGTATTCATCTTTTAAGTTGGAACAAATATACCTCTATAAATTTCTTGACTCATGAAGATATTAAATTAATAGAGTATGGTCCTAGGACAAACATTTCTCTCAATAATTTTCAAGTTTTGAACCATGCTAGTTTATAGGCTAATTTATGCTCCATAAAAGGCTTCTATGGCCAAATCATAGTCCGTAAATGTCATCATATTATGTCAATATTCAACATTAATAATGAACAAATTTCTAACAAACATGATAACTAATCTCGAAGCACAAATTTCGATAAAAAACATAAACCCTAAATTATAAAAAAAATTCTAACCAAATTCGAAACAGAAACCCTAGATTAGGTGAATGAAAGAAGAGAAATTGAGAATGTGACGCAGAAACAGTGAGAATGATCAAGATTGAAATACTCACTAGAGACAACGAAAAACACAACGATGACTATAGGGAAAAGACGCTAGATGACAAACAATGGTGGCGACGAGGAGAGGATGGTCGACCAGAGAGTGGGAGAGATGAGATGAAAATGTTGAGAGAGTAAGGTAAGGGATGAGGTAGTGTAGATAGAGGGTTTGTGAGAGTGAGGTGGGGTAGACAGAGGGTTTGGCAGCAGGAAGGGTAATTATTTTTAATTTTAATACCTTTAATCTTCTGTTGTTTGTATGAGCGGGAAGTCTAATTTTGTAAGAGCGGGAAGCCTACCATTTTACCTTTGATGTTTTGATTTTACGAAGGGTGAGTAACATGTTATATTCAGAACATGTGGTTTATACTATAATTTATATAGACCACATTTCTTTTAATTTTATGGCACACTTTTTTAATGTGGACTATGTTTTTTAATAGGGTACAAGAGAAAATTGTGGCTTAAAATGCCCACAATTCAAGAAGTGTTGCCTATAATGAAAATAAATTACACTTGTAAAAGTGTGGCCTTTTCTACTTTTAGACCACATTTATTTGTTTGTGACGAACAAAAGTGTTGCTTAAAGTGATAAATGTTGTAGTGAAACAAAAAAAAATAGTTATTTTGAGTCTCTTATTGTTGCGTCATGCTCCACTCCCTACCTCTGTGTCGTCATTCTCTACTCCACCACCACTATATGTTGTTGTCGTACTCTTTGAAGGAATGATAAAATAAAAGAAAATTAAGGATTCAAAGTTAAGGAATAAATAAAAAGAAAAAAAAATAAGGGTATCTTTTTTTCTATGAGTTATGCGAGCTAACTTGCCCCACCCCTCATTGTCCCATGCGGGTTGCAGGTTATGTGAGGTAGGCCTAAGTGGGCCAGCAGGTTACCACACTCAGCCCACCTCGTTCTTTATTCTTAATGGGCTATGGACTGACCTGAATAGCTTGACCCGCATTACCATCCCTAGGATGGATGAAAGAAATACATGAAATTGATAGAACACAACTATGACTATAATGAAACTACCAATAGTTTAGAAATGTGTGGATCTTATTTTACTGAGATGGTCAATGTAGGTATTATCCTCTAAGTTCTGAACTAGTTCTTTAGGTGTTGCACTGCATAAATATTTAGTTTGGACAAACAATTCAATGTTTTGCAGTTGAATCTTCACATTGACACTCTGATTAAGAAGTTTAGTATTTTTTCAACAATTAATCATTTATTGGACATCAACGTCATTTTGTATTTGTATTATGTCATTTACAAGTATTCGATTGACAACTCTAACTAGGCATTAATAGTTTATTTTTGTAACTTGTTTTCGATCTCCATATTATAGTATTTTTGATATGTTGTGAAATAGATGATTGAAAGAGAAGTTATGTGGGATTGACAAGTTTTAGGGGTTGATACATGTGTAGGTTAGACCGTAACCATTTGGGCTTTCTATTATAGTGACGCATTGGATAAGTCCTTCATAGTAGATTATGTTTCAGTTGAATTGACCGAGTCTTGATTTGTGGAAGAGTTAGATGTAGTGGGTGCATTTAGAAACCACAATGTTTCTTCTATAGATCTTGTTAACTTAGCATATAGTTCAATCATTATAGGAAATTGAAACTGAGACTTCCAAGTTAACAATTGAGAAACATTTTCATCAGATATTATCAGAACAACATTGTACCAAATTTGACCTTGTGTGGTTGGCTGATGTTGGTGGTAGTACAACTTCGTCAATGTTGTTTATTCTGGGCCAATATGCCATAAACTTTTAAATGAGAGAAGGTACACTTATGTGGGATGCGTAATAATTTAGGAATGGACATTTAAGGTGGACACCTTCATCATTTTATGTTTTATGACCATTTGCAAAGATCACAACAAGATTAAGATTGAAAAATTTGTCACAAGGTTGTGTCCCACCGAAATAATGTCAGGAGAAATTGTGGTGAAATTGATAGGTCTTTCATGGGTGTTAGTGGGGTAGGGTCAAAGGCTGACAAGTATACAAAACAAACCTAACTAGTATATTCATCACAGGGTCATGTCCCTTCAAAGCATTGTCCATGTCAAAAGAACATTCATGGTGATGTTGACAAGTTTTTCATGCATGTTAGTGGGGCATAGTCAAAAGTTGACAAATGTCTAAAGCAACCCTTGACACTAAATTCATCACACCAATTGAAACATTGTTCATGTATGTCAAAGTTATTAGTTGGCATTGACAAGTCATTCACGCATGTCAAGGGACATGCTTGAAGGGTGACAAGTGTCCAAACCAACCTAGGGCAACCATTCTCACCCTATAACGTGTACTTAAAAAATTGTGGTCCTACCCCATACATTTACTATTGAAATTTATATCAAGCAATATGATTTCTAAAAGGAGGTGGTATGCATTCAAGTTTTAGAATCCAAAACTTCATGATGTTCATTCACTTGAAGTAGTAAATTGAAAGTTATTTTATGTGTCTAAATGGGAGAGAGGTTACTAACATATTTTATTAGAAACCAATGCATCATGTTGGCAAAGAATACAAAGTGATACGTATTTCTAGTGATGAAGATGTGCATAACATGATTGCTTGATAGTCATAATTTTTGTCATACATTTTCATGTCTTTGTTTCTTAACTTGAAGGAGGTGGAGCGACAAGATGTGCAGGTCAAAGGTTCAAACAACAATAACAGTGAAGTTATTAATTGGTGACACTATGTATTACGTAATGAGGTTTTAATGTTATTGTTTACAAGTCTTTCGAATGTGATGGAGGTGTATAGCAAATGTTAATGTTGGGAATGTAGTACGATGTGGTTTTAGATATAAAAGGGCAAAAGATGGTGTCATTGTTTTGTAATGTAATGTTGTTCTGGTTTCATGGTTAAAACAATATGGTATGAATATGTTTTTTTAAACTTTTTTGACTTAGTAAGCTCACAAAGTCACCCACAATCATTCAACCTTGTCCAAGACCACAAAGTCGCGTACATGATATGAGTAAATTTGAAAGAACAACTTTTTTTTTTTCAATTTTGAGACAAATTTTGAACTTCTTAAGCGTAGATATAGGTCTCGAAAGTGGTTTTGTACACTCTATAAACAAAAGAAAAACTATGGAGAAGGTATCAATTTAAGTCATGTCGCCTTATCATTGGCTTTCGTCCAAGCTCACAAAGTTAAGTACTTAGTACGAGTTCTAATTAAGAGGTCCTTTGGAGACAAATTTTGGACTTCTTAAGAATACATATGGGTGCTGAAAGTGGTTTTCTTTACTCTATAAATAAAAAATCTATGGAAAAGGTATCAGCCAAAGTCACATCGCTCTATCGTTGGGCCTCATCGAAGCCCACAAAAGTCATGTACTTGGTATGAGTTCACGACAAATTAAATTGATTAGAAAGCCTTTTAGAGACAAATTTTGGACTTCTTAAGAATATATATAGATATCAAAAGTGGTTTTAATCACTTCATAAAAAAAAAACTATATAAAAGACATTATTCTAAGTCACGTTGCCCTATCATCGGGCCTCGTTCAGGCTCACAAACTTACCGGCTTAGTTTAAGTCAAATTAAACCAATTAGGGGATATTTGGAAACAAGTTTTAGACTTGTTAACAGTACATTTGAGTCTTAAAAGTGGTTGAGTTCACTCTATAAATAATAAAACTATGAAAAATGTATTGTCTGAAGTTACGTTGCCCTAACATTGGGTCTCATCATCCATACTCCTAAAAGTGGTTGAGTTCACTCTATAAATAATAAAACTATGAAAAATGTATTGTCTGAAGTTATGTTACCCTAACATTGGGTCTCATCATCCATACTCCAAAATTTACCTATTTAGTATGAGTTCATGTTAAATTAAACCAATTAAGAAATCTTTTAAAAACAATTTTGGATTTTATAAAAATAAACTCAGTCCAAGAGTGATTTGTTCACTCCATAATCAATAAAGCTATAAAAAAGGAATCATCCTAAGGTATCTCTCTTTATCGTTAACTATACTAATCACTAAAGGAGTTGATTCATAATTAATTAAATTAAATTTTTGTTTAAAATAAATTTGTTTTCTTATTATAGTAAAATGTACAAAACTAGTAATTCTAATCAAAATTATCATTTAAAATGTTTCCTAGTATCATGTTTTCAGAGATGAAATACTGTTATGAACTATTATTTAATATTATTTTTTAGGTATCTTATATTATCCTTCTGTCCAATAAATTTGAAGGCACTTGGGTGTTAAAATAAAAACAAAATACTAAATCAAGAACCACTTACATTCTCTGTGAGATATAACAATTTTCTTTCGTATCAATTCCTTTGCACGAATTAGAATCCTACCAACTATAACTAAATAAACATGTTATTTTATCTTATAAAATAAAAGAGTTAAATAAATACATTTAATGCATAATGATAATTCTCTCTATTCTCACCAAACTTCACACATGTTAATGGTTTGCAACCTCTTGCAATGACTGGCTTTAACATCTTTGTATACATGAAGACAGATTACTCAAATGAAGACAGATTATTCAAAGTTGTTGATGCATTTGAAATTTTGGTAAGTTATAATTTGTTAAAAATTGTAATAAAACAACATCATTATTCAACAACACTCAATACTTTGTCTCATATTTAACATATGGGTAAAAATACACGAAAATAAAAAAAATAATGATAAAAATACGGAAAAAGTGTTAGTTAAGTAGTAAAATGCCCATACATATATATATATATAAAAGGCTATAAGGTTGAAAAATATAAGATTTGTCTTTATTTTCTGAAAAAGAAAAGGAGACGAGGAATATACTAGGGTAGAAAGGTAATAGAAGATGGACTTGAAGGGTATTTTGGTAAGACAAGGGATAGTTGTTCCCATAAACCAATCAGAACCCACCCCTCCCTGCAATATCCTAGTCAGCACACCAAGTCACCAACAATCACACAAAGCCACTCCTTCCTCCTTCCTCTTCCTCCTCTCTCTCCTCTCACAACACATTCATTCCACTTCAATTTCAATCCCAAATCTTGAGAAAACAAAAATGAACAAAGCCCAACTAACTAACTAACTAACTACTTAACCAACCCATGGCCTCAATCTCAGGCATTTGTTCATCCTCCCCAACTCTCAACCACCAAAACCACTCCACCCCAAAACGACGCCGTACCCCTCTCCCCTCACTCCCCTCACGCCCCAAACCCTTCCCCCCTCGCTCCCTCGCGCGTGAGGCTCCCGCGCAACTCCCCGCGATAACAAAACCGGACCACGCGGGACTTGAGAAGGACCCACGCGCCCTATGGCGCCGCTACGTGGAGTGGCTTTACCAGCACAAGGAGCTCGGCCTCTACCTGGACGTCAGCCGGGTCGGGTTCACCGACGAGTTCATCCGCGAAATGGAGCCCCGCTTCCGGGCGGCGCTCCGCGCCATGGAGGACCTCGAGAAGGGCGCCATCGCGAACCCGGACGAGGGGCGCATGGTTGGCCACTACTGGCTCAGGGACTCCTCGCGCGCACCCACCCCCTTCCTCAAAACGCAGATTGATAACACGCTCGAAGCCATTTGCAGCTTCGCGAACGACGTCGTCAGCGGTAAGGTTAGTTCGATTTCTCTGTTTGTGGTTAGCTGCGTTTTGAATTTATTGCTTGTAGTGTGGTCGGTTATTGCGGTGTGATGGTTTGCGTTTTGGCAGATTAAGCCGCCGTCGTCGCCGGAGGGGAGGTTTACGCAGATACTTTCCGTTGGGATCGGAGGCTCCGCTCTTGGACCGCAGTTTGTGGCGGAGGCGCTGGCGCCGGATAATCCTCCACTCAAGGTGATACAATCCGAGCAATTAGATGAATGATTCATACTCGGAAACTTCCCTTATAATTGGAGTTTTAACTCTTCACTTGTGTGATAGAGGTTGACATTAGAAGTGTATTGGCTTGAAAACTTAAATATTGCTTGCAAAATGTACCCCTTATTTTCAAAAGTTTGTATATGAAATGGTAAAAGAATAAATAGTGGCTGCCTTGACGATATAAAGAGTTTTAACATTGTCATCTTAATCATAACCTGGCATTTAGGATAAGTTTGTTAAGTGTTATTTTTACTATTACAATGATTGCAGTAAAAGTCATAGCAATGATGAATTTCGATTGGTTGACAATGCATATAAATTAAACTTACATATGTTTCCAGAAAATGGAAAACATTTATCAAATCAAACAATCTCTTAAGCTTTATTCTTTGAAGAATGTGAATGAGGCATTGTCAAACACATTGTTATGGGGTAAAATTGATGTTTTGGCAGATAAGATTTATTGACAACACGGATCCTGCTGGAATTGATCATCAGATTGCACAACTTGGGCCTGAGCTAGCTTCGACACTTGTGATAGTAATTTCCAAGGTATGCATGGAGACTATACTCTTTTTGTTTGAAGATGGTGTTAGTGGGATTTATTATTGCATGTCGCTGAATTATGAACTTTTATTTATCTTCAGAGTGGTGGTACCCCCGAGACTAGAAATGGCTTGTTGGAAGTGCAGAAAGCCTTTCGTGAAGCTGGATTGAATTTCCCAAAACAGGTTTAGTCTCAGGTTTTAATTTTCTTGAGAAATTCCTTCTAATTATTTTGGAATGAAGATGTGTTAAATATTAAGATATTTTTTTAGGTCATTTCTATGGATTCTATTTTCACAGATTTTCTTGCCTTGTCTATATATAACTGAGCTTCTTCAGTTATTTAAAGTTTTTTTTCCACTCGCTAATGAAAGAGTGAGGTTAATAGAGTATTTGGATATGATTAAACACATGTTGCAATCCAACAAGTGCTAATGGAAAAGCTTGTCTCTAGGTGTATTGAAGTGAACAGATATTAACGTATGTGCAAACGTAATGCCAACATGCTTAACTCTTCGAATTATGGAAAATCTCTTTCTGTATTAACTTAATATAATATTGATTTTGAGTATTTATCTGTCACAATTGTAGTTATTAGCAATGTGCTTTTTTGTTGGCATTGCTATGAATTTCTCAATGACATGGGCCCTACATTTCTACATCTGTTGTCAGTGTGTGACCTAAACAGTTATCTTCATCTGCTGTTGCATGGTGTATATGCAGGGTGTTGCAATAACACAAGAAAATTCTTTGTTGGATAATACTGCAAGAATTGAGGGCTGGTTAGCTAGATTTCCCATGTTTGACTGGGTGGGAGGTAGAACATCAGAGATGTCTGCGGTTGGCCTGCTTCCAGCAGCCCTTCAGGTAATTGGCCCTAAAGGATAATAACTCATTGCTATTTTACTTTGACGTTTTATATTCAACTGTAACGTCTCTTGATTCAGACCATTGACATCAGAGGAATGCTTGCTGGAGCGGCATTAATGGATGAGGCAAATAGGAGTACTGTGGTACACATATGTTTCTTGACATTCTATCCAATGTTTTAACATTTTAAGATTACTTAGTGTCGTGCTTATTTAGATGAAGGTTTTTCCTGTATAACAATACAATTTGGGACCCTATCTACAAAATTTTCCACCAAGAGCAACAAGTGAAAAACTTTTACTTAATGACTTGCTGTATCTATGTTAGAGTACTATTGATGCTCCATGGGCCAAATACATAAATGGTGGTAATCAAGTGTGAAATATTTGGAAATTAAGACGTAACTAGTTACCAGCTAGTGAGGTGCATGTACAACGTTTGTATTTTGCACATCAACTACAAATAACATCTTCCTGATATGGATGAATGATTTATCATTTCTTGTGACCTTCCTCAGTCTAGGCTGAGAAATTTGGAAAGTACCTTGTTGAAAACAAGAACAGTGATAGTTGTGAAGGCTCATTCATTCCAGTCCTGGGCAAGTATAATTGCCTTTAAGCTGAATTTATGTGCCTGCAGTGGCTGCCTCTGTATCCCTAATACGCACACAAACACACACACTTCTAGCTTATGATTACTTCATGCACATTGTTGTGTGAATGTTTGTCAAAGTAATGCTCTTTTTTATCATTATGGTAAAAAACTCAATACTATAAGCTTGTTTTAGAATAAACATGTCTCATTTCATCCTATAACATGCTTTTGTGGCGATGCAAACTATCGTTTTCTCCTCTTGATGGTAGAGTGTTCAACAATATTGTGAAGGAAGAAAAATTGAGGACATTAATGTTGATTTTGGGAATAGGAAATTCTTTAGTGAAACATTAGAATTAGATAAGCTGGTTATATCTCCAGAAAACAATTTTTTGAAAGCCCTTGCCTTCTTTTGAGCATAGTGTGATTAATTGTGGTAACTGGTGTGGCATTAGTTATGTAGTGTTCTTGCACAATTCTGTTTCCACATTTGTTTCTACTTTACCATTCTGTATGTTCAAATTTTGACTCTCTCCTCAATCATAAAGAACTCTTACTAATCGGCACTTCTATGCAGATAAGGAATAATCCTGCAGCTTTGCTGGCTTTATGCTGGTATTGGGCTACAGATGGTGTAGGCTCAAAAGTATGGATCAGATAGTTTTAGTTTATGAATGATTAGCCGCTGTCTTCTCTTCTATTTCATGTCACTATTTCTTATTATGATTCTATCCTCCTTTTTATTACTCAGGATATGGTTATCCTTCCGTATAAGGACAGCTTGTTATTATTTAGTAGATACTTGCAGCAGTTGGTCATGGAATCTCTTGGCAAGGAGTTTGACTTGGATGGTAATCGGGTATGTGAATTACATCTACCATTATTTTGATACTTTTGTCTTGCGTTTTTTGGGGAAAATGATAGATTTTTCTTTGTTCAATTTACAGCTGCCAGTATCTAGTAAGAGTTAAACGGTCTCTTATTATCTGTAGTTTTGTAAATTGTAATCACGTAGGAAGCACACATTTCACACTTTTAGATGGAGAGCTCACCTGCTTTTATCATACCTGGGATATATCAGCTTGATTGACACAATGCTGATAAACTCAGTTTTTTACAATGCTTAATCTTAAAACACTCAAAATCTTCATGAATCAACGTCTTCTGAATTTGATTCCACAGGTTAATCAAGGAATTAGTGTCTATGGAAATAAAGGAAGCACAGATCAGCACGCGTGAGTTTTTATTCTAGCTTAAAGTTCGTTTGGCATAATTTTTGGTTTGAGTTGTTTGATAAATTTGACCCGAAACAGCTACATTCAGCAACTGAGGGAAGGTGTGCACAATTTTTTCGTGACATTCATTGAGGTGCTACGCGATAGACCACCTGGTCACGATTGGGAGCTTGAACCAGGTGTCACATGTGGCGACTACCTGTTTGGTATGCTACAGGTCTGACCTATTAATCAAGCATATTTTCTGATTGCATTTGGTGGTGATTCTATTTAAATATTGATGTGATTAGTTGTTATGTGTGCATAGTGCTAAAATGTCAAGTTTCTACAGGGAACAAGGTCAGCCCTGTATGCTAATAACCGTGAATCTCTCACAGTCACGGTGCAAGAAGTGAACCCCAGATCAGTTGGTGCCCTAATAGCCCTTTATGAACGGGCTGTTGGAATATATGCCTCGATTGTTAACATAAATGCTTATCACCAACCTGGTAAGCTGTAAACATTTAATATCTAGTCTATTTTAGGATTTTCAGGATCTCAGTAAAATATTGAAAATCATTCTTGCGCTCTCACTTGATGCTGGTTGATTTGGAAGTTTGACTGATGCAAATTAATTTCTTTTATTCTAATGACTAAATTGGTGTGTCATCATTCTCATTTAACTGCCACTCATCTGGTTATTAGGTGTGGAAGCTGGTAAGAAAGCCGCAGGAGAAGTATTAGCACTTCAGAAGCGGGTATTGGCAGTGTTAAATGAAGCAAGGTACGCTGTAGTATGCTTGTAAATAGCAGACTTCTCTGCGTGATCAAGAAATCTTCGAAATTATATGACATGTGCATGTCCGGATCCTCCTTGAATGTATGAGTTCAGAAGAACTTAGAAGCTATGTTAGAACCAAATTTAACTTAAGTCTTTTGATGAAAAACTATCATTTATAACCGCAAATTTATCATGTTAATCGGAACTAAAAAAATGAAAGCATACTTGAATTCATAACTATAAGAGAGATCAAGACATATTTTCTTGAAAGAATCCTTTAATAATTTGTTATTGATAATTATACCTCAGAATAGAGGAAAATAATGTAGTATGATATAGGGATCTAACCTATTTATAGATAGGTAAGATTGCCCTTCCATGTTTCTATTTACCAATTACAAAGTAGAATTATCCTTTAACTGCCACAATAAAGGTCCCCATAATCTGAGATACATAATTACCAAAAAGTAATTTGATACTAATGATCACTCTTAATTTGGCATAGCAGTAACAGGCAATGAAGCATAGACACGGATCCAACTGGACACCTTTGTTTGATATTTATATATTTATACAATTATAATTTATTTCATGATATTTGATATTGGAAAAAAATTATATTTTTTTTACATTAAATGCTTTTCTGTGATTTTTATTATTTATAAAAAGAATATTTATTTAATATTTGGAGTAGTAAGAAAACTAGTACAAGTATATCAGTCCTCGGATGAAGATGTGACAAAAGGTTCTTACCCATGGGGATGGATATGGGATAGTTAAATCCGCATGCCCCACCCCGTTGCCATCACTAAGCGTAGGTATGGAACTAGGATGTATCCTGGTGCTGGGCATTGGTTCCTATCATTATGTCTACTTACGATGCTGTTGACTTGTTGTAAGAACTTAGAAGCTTTGGATCTCTTGGTATAGGAGATTTTGTTATTAATCCAAGATGGATTGCCCTTCTTTTGGTGCAGGATTCAGATTCCAATGTTGTGCATGCTATATACGAACACCATTAAAGATAATAGAAGAGGATCAATAATTGGATTTCATACTAAGCTTTTGTATATAGCGTCCATATTCTTTACCAATGTACTGCCCAGTTAAATCCATCACTGATTGCTTTTTATCTATTTTTGCCTTCAGCTGCAGCCAGCCTGTCGAACCATTAACACTTGAAGAAGTCGCTGACCGTTGCCATGCCCCAGAAGATGTATATACTGCTGCCCACCGCTTCCTTATATTCATTTTCTTAACTTTCATTAAGAACCGTGAGTCTGATAAATTTAATAACATTTTACTTTCTGCAGATTGAAATGATATACAAGATCATTGCTCATATGGCTGCCAACGACAGAGCACTAATTGCTGAAGGTAACTGTGGTTCTCCACGGAGCATTAAGGTTTTTCTTGGGGAGTGTAATATTGACGAACTGTACGCTTGAGTTAGACTAACGATATCCTCATTCATAATGTTATAGATGTGTCTGAATACCCATCAAAAAGCAATAAATTGTTTTGGTTGTTGGATCTCTCCATCTACAATGAAGATATTCTTTTTTTTTTTTTTTATTTTTTTTCAATTTATTTAGACGAACTTTTGGAAGGCTGGTTGAGTTTAGGTGATCTATTCGAGTCATACTAAATTTAACAGTTGAATGTATCATACTACGAAATGGAGTGATCAGGATATTAATATATAATTAAGCAAGCTGGTGTTTATGGAACTAGTGACATCTTACCAGAATTGTCCATAAAAGCATCATGAGGAGCCTTTCTAGATACAATATTGTATGGTAGAATAAGATTAGCCTATTAAGCACAAGCATTACATCGCAAAAGCACCACGTCAGTCAGGTAATGAAATACATCGTAATGTGTGATGCTACCTTCATTCCGTTCCTTTACATGTGTGCTTCCTCAGCCCGTCATGTGTTGCTGACTTAGTCACAACTGTTTGCTTCTGAGTGCAAATCCTGACAAATGAATTCCCAGGACTAACTTTAAAATGGTTCTTTAACACATTTAAATATAACTTAAAATATGGGGTAAGATCAGACCATTTATTTTACTATTACAATCAATATTATATAATGTTTCATTTTGCGAACGTATGCATATGCACCATGAGCCATACGTTTACAAGTTTGATAGATGTTGTACCTAATAAAGCAAATGACGAGGACAATTGAACGTAAAACGTACGTTTGTATCAGACAATAAGCATAACAATTGGGTCGATTCAAGCCTTTTTCAATCAAATTGTCTCATTGTTTGGTCCTTGAATTTTTTATTCTCATTTATAAGTCACCTCAGACTAACCTTTCACACGCAGTTGTCAGTAGAATTTTAAACACTCTGTTGCTTGGCTGTCTAAGCGTGTTCACATTTATCCAGTTTAACGTAAAACGTCTCTCTTGTCTCGCACCTTATTTTCTGCTGAATGGATGCTCAGGTATTCCACACCGCACCATGCATATAATATGACCCATCTTTCTCTAAAACCATAACTCCTCCATTAATACTAAAATATCATAACGGTTAATTTAATTTAATTTAATTCTCTCTACTATTCTTATCTTGAGTTGAAGTGTCATTGAAATTAAAAAGTTTGGTGAGAGCGTCCATCATTCATTTACTTGCCTAATATGCAGCAGAAGGTAACAACCAAACCAAACATGTACCAGTGGGACTCCCACACCAGCATGATAGTGCAATGATTGAATATTTGAAAAGGAAAAATGGAAAATGCCAAATATCATAAAAAGTTTATAGTTATATTGACATTCAAAAATTTTCAAATTAAAGTCCAGACTAACACCCTTCATGATTCTAGCCGTCAACGTTAAGCATATTCCATGTGACCCTCACAACAAATTTCTCAAAACCATACAGTCACCTAGATTTTCCTTCAATACCACTATCACCAACCAAGTTGAATCAGTGACTGATTTGTTAGTAACCCAATAGCCAACATCGTATATCAACATAAACAAATAAATAGATTAGGCTAAATGTGGGACCCATCACCATGTGCTTATGCCACTTGTGGGGACCACTTTTCCTCTTTTGCTTGTTTTTTCTCAGCCTAAGCACCAATTTTATTGTTAAAGACAACAGACCATAAAGTGTCCCCACTACAACGTTCGAATTTTGATTTCATCCAACCTTTAATGTTGGTTTGAATTTAATATCTATAAAAGCCCATTTAAAAACAAATTAATTGCACCATTCCATCTATTCTTCAATGGTCAATTGGTCAATTCTCTTATTACTAAACTACTGCCCTTTATATTCCACCCGAGCCAATTTTTTTTCCTTTTTAGTCGGTCATAAATTAGTAAACAAAAGACCCTTGGCATCAGACATACGCCTATCACCCCATGTTCATCATGCCTGCTTGCTTGTTTACTGCAAAAATTTATAAGAAAATACATATTAATCAATTTTTATTTTTTTCATAAATAAAAATAATTTTTTATTTAATAAAATAAGTCATTAGACAATCTCTCTTTACTTATAAATAATTATCAAGTATATTTTTTAACATTACTTGGACAAAATTATATATTTTAAATTGTATTAATTTTATACTTTTTAATATTACCTTCATAAAATTAAATAAACTTTTAAAATTACATCATTTTATTATAATAAAAAATGTAAAAATACATACATAAAATTATATATGCTTTTATTAGATTACAAAATTATCAACATTATTTGACACCAAGAATCTTTTAGAGAAGAAGACATATTATCTTTTAAATGTTATATTGTAAACTTAATTTCCAAACATTAAATTTGACATTGATCTCATTTAAGATTTCTAATTACAAAGGACACTTTTTTCATAAAAGTTAAAGATTTTTTTACTTTGGCAATATTTACTTAAGGTTTCCCACAAGACAAATAAAATGCTCAATGAATGTTATAGATTACAGAACATCTTTTTTTATAAATATACAATGTTTCTTTTTTATTAATATAAACTGTCATAATTGGGTATTATGGAGATCATTGAAGAATAGCAATAGTCCAGTGCCAGAGCACCAAAAGGAAGAGACAAAGGGCAGAGATTTTGAGTTTTGTGGGTCTCTTCTTTTGTTCAGTGTATGAGTTTGTGAGTGAGAGAGAAACCAAAGCAAAGGAAGCTTTTTGAGTAAGCAAACCCTTTCTTTTCTCCCTCAAATCTCGCACCCCGGTACGTTTATAGTTCTATTCCTACTCTCCCTAACTTTTCCGTCTCTCCTTAACACTTTTATTTATTTTCTTTTCCCATTTGGTACCCTCTCTTCTGCACTCAAACCCTTCTAACCTCTGTGTTCTTACATGTCAGAATGCTGTAGTCTCTCGTTCATTTGTTGTGGTACCCTTTGTTTTCTTTAATCAGAAACTTCATTGTTTTGTGTTAGGCCTTTCATTTGGAAGTGCATTTTCGCATCAAAAGGTTTCTATTTTAGATTTGGCGGTTAGGTTAAGATGTTCACTGAAGGTCTCGACAGAAATGCACTTCGATGGGTCAGAGAGGTGATCATCACTCCTTAATCCTCAGTCCTTTCAATCTTTATTTACAAGTGTTTCGTTCTTTCAATGTATATTCAAATGGGGTCTTCATATTTTGACTAAAGATTGTAAAGTTGTGATTTTTTTTTCTTTTTTTTAAATTTTTGTGTTGGTGTTGGTGTTCTGGGGCACCCTTGCCACTACATTGATGCTGCACACAAATGTTTTGGAAGTTTTTTTTTTTTTTTTTTTTTTTTTTTTTTTTTTTT
>Ga0209700_106456_pt1 | contig 18127 bp, 11 predicted proteins | sample SiratroredBW_FD_187528 | JGI IMG/M metagenome (GOLD analysis project Ga0209700, IMG submission 187528) | Root nodule microbial communities of legume samples collected from California, USA - Siratro red BW (SPAdes) (version 2) | ecosystem: Host-associated > Plants > Roots > Nodule | place: USA...
AAAAAAAAAAAAAAAAAAGAGAGAGTAGATTTTTGGTTTTAAAAATGAAGTGGGGATTGTGAAGAAATCACATTTTATTTTATTTATTTTTCTCAAAACATAATATTATTACACTAATAAGAAGTGTATTTTCTTAGAAAATTTTAATTTATGAATATTCGGAATGTCATATATAACCGTATCTCCAGGACAAATACAAAATAACTAGCAAAGCATGGGTTTCAAATCAATCCTTTTTTATTTAAAAAAAAATTACGTAATCTTTATTTTAGATGTAAAAAAACAAAGACAGCTACAACAAGAAAATATAATTTCAGAAAGAATATTTTTGAACAAGAGTGTAAAACACTTAGTTTTGTTTTTAGCTGATTCACCGGACACATCAACATTGAACCGTTATTATAAGCCAACAATTAAAAAAAATAAGATTGATGCTGAATTTTAATGTTTTTTTTCTTAAGATTGGGAAATAATTTTCTACTAATTTTAATAAAAAATAAACGAAATATAAAATGTTAACTTAGTTTTTTACATAAATGGGTTTTGGAAAGTTCAATTGTCGACTAATAAAAATAGTACTAAAAAGATAATTTCATTGGATTTTATATTGAATTGGGTTGATATTAATTATAATTAATGTTATCAAACTGTTAAAACTAAACGATTTGGCCCAACTAATCAAACGGAAAAAGAGTGTTCCAGAAACTCATTTTTACCATTTGAAATCTACTTTCTTAAAACACATTTTTATTTTCTTAGCATTTTAAAAAGTATTTTTCAAAACAAGAAAACGAAAAAAGTATTCCAAAAATATTTTCAAAAATTTTAAAAAAATAAAATATTTCCTTAAACACTTCTATTTTTCACATAATGTATTTTTCTTAACATATTCAATTTTCTTAATACTATAAAAACTTATTTATAAAAAATATTTTGTTTTTTTTAACATTTTAGAAATTACTTTCCATGAAACAATAAAGGGAAGCAAAGATAAATAACTAACTAAGTGGGATGCATTTAGAAAACAATGGAAGTGAAAATAGCAGAACTAAAAAACACGATACAAATATATATCCAGGCTTACTCAGGCCTGATTTCAAAATTGGGCTACAAACAGTCATAAATATAAAGATAACAACATGGGCAACATATTTTGCCCCCATAATATAACAATTTAATAATTTTAATCCAAATCCCAATATAAATTAAAATTTTTTTTTAGGAAAATAAGTAAAATTTTACATGCAAGTAATCCATAAAAATTTTATTTCATTCCTGATAACATTTTCTGTAAAGGATAAGGATTTTGAAAGACTACTATTAACGTTTCACTGTAAGGGGGAGTGCTGGAAGTAATTACGAGGGTGCAAAAATATATTGTCTAGTGCATGCTGCAAGTAGTAAGAAGCCCCTACAACAAAAATTCAGCCCATTAATTAAAGGTCTTTCGAGATAAAAGAACAAAATCATTTTGTACCAAAACAAAGTGACCCTCGAACTGTAAACTACCCAATAAACCATAACTTCACAAAACCCTTCAATGTCTTTAAGTGAGATTTCAGTGCCCTCTTTCACTTTTGCTTATGTTAAAAGTCCCATTGGTATTAATCTTTCAAGAACAAATTGGCATATTTCTTTTGATAAAAATAAGAATTAATATGAAATTTTCATTTGGCTGAAGAGAAATAGAGAAATAGTAAAATATATTTTATGAAGACATTATTTTATTTCAATTTCATTATGCATTATTTTGTTTATTTATTATATGCAAAAACTGAAAAAAAAATTGACAAAATGTAACTTTCACATATTTTAAACAAGCTTTATCACATATGTTTTCATCATATATATATATATGATTTACAGACCCAAATGTATCACATATCCAAGTCCCTTCAATGTTTTCTCTTCAAAATTTTATGTAAAAAATCATATTTATATACAAATTAAATTAGTCATCATGTTTGAAATCTTGTAAAACTAACACTTTGATTAAAAATTTATAGAGAATAAAATTTATTATTCTAACTGATAAATTACGTAAAATTATCTAATTATCATAAACTTCGCTTTTAAGTTGCGGTATTCTCGACCGAGAATAGGGAAGAATTGTAACCATTGAATGAAAAATCAAATGCTTAAATACATACACATAGATAATTAATTATATTATAGTCATTTAAATCTAAATCCCTTCATTCTTAATTACTAGTTATAACACTTCAATTGATTTTCTAAAATAAATTATTCCCTTTACAAAAGTTGGACCCCTCTAATCTAAATATCTTATATATATATATATATATCGAATTTTTAATAATTTAACACTTTGTTTGGTTTCCATATACACGCATTCCTTGGAGAAGCTTGATTTTTGCTGTTGTTGGGCAAACATCCATTTATTTTTCGGTTACATTAACACAAAATCAACATGCAATTAGACATTCATAAACGCATAGGCGTTTATTTATATTTTAAATAAAATAATATGTACTTAAAGTAACTAACATTACAAAATATTAGTTAATCATTAAGTTATATAGAGATTTCTAAATTCAATTTACTTTGAACAAAATTAAATGTAATAAATAAATAAAATATACTTGATAAAAAAATCATTCAAATATAAATGTTCCAAATTTTAAGATCTGAAATATCAGTTAACTCAATTTCATAAACAAAATATACAATTTTAAAATTCAATAATTAATAAAAATATTATAATAAATTCTACACACTCAAATTTTATCATTATTTTTTTCCATCTTATCTTCTATTTTTTTTTCCTCGTCCTGCTAATCTTCCTGGTGTAAACCTTATACTAAAATTTTATTGAATGAATATCCTTGCTCTCCGGTCCATTTTTGGATGCAAGAGAAAGTCAGGGAAAAAGAAAATCAAAATAGAGTGAAACAATTATAAAAGTAAAAAAAAAAATAAAGATAGATTAAACCTATCCAAATGAGTTGTATTCAAGTATGAAAAAATCAGATTTTTTTTTGGTCTGGAGTAGAGTGCGTACTTTGGACCAGATTTATTTTAAATATTCACCAGTTATTGAATTGTATAATCGATGAACATGATCTTTTCTATAATTATATTTCACTATTTTATACTAAACTAAAGAATCTATAAACATATATAATTTAATTTAAAACAATTAAAAAGTAATCATTTTTATATTAGAAAATGATAGATCCATGGGCCAGCCTGCTTGTCTTGTGGGAGTGATTCTTCCTGCACCTCCATGGTGACTTCCTGCACCTCCATAATTTAAAAATATTCCCATTTTAGCCTCAAAGAAAAGACGAAAATAGCCTTCATGTCATTCATTTTTTTCCACTTTGCGGGTTGCATAAACCGCAATACAATTAAAAAATAAACATATTACGGGTTGTACAACCCGCAATTATATTTTCTGCACCTTTTACATTGCGGATTGTACCACCCATAACACAAAATTTCTTTTAAATACATTGCGGGTTCTACAACCCGCAATACAAAATTTTTTTGAAAAAAAATTTGTATTGCGGGTTGTAGAACCCGCAATGTATTTTAAAAAAATTTTATGTTGCGGGTTGTAGAACCCGCAATGTATTTAAAAAAAGTTTTATATTGCGGGTTGTACAACCCACAATGTAAAAGGTGCAGAAAATATGTACAGCCCGCAATGTGTTTATTTTTTAATTGTATTGCGGTTTGTGCAACCCGCAAAGTGAAAAAAAAAAATGAATGACATGAAGGCTATTTTCGTCTTTTAATCAAGGCTAAAATGGGAATATTTTTAAATTATGGAGGTGCAGGAAGTCACCATGGAGGTGCAGGAAGAATCACTAGTCTTGTGGCCTGATAAAAATTGGGCCGAACCCAGAAATTAGCCCAAAAGGATATATTTAATAAGAGAGTTATTTCCATACAAGATAAACGGAACAAAATATATATCATACATAAAAATAAAAATTTAATATTATGTTATTGATTAAAAAAAATTATAATATAACTTTCAAAAAACCTACGTGAATCTATACATAACAAGACATAATGAATTATCCTTAACACAATTACGTAAGTTAAAAGAAAAATCTGGGTCTCTGTCATTCCTCGTTTTCTCACTGCAACACAACAAAGTACGTACAACAATTCAGTAACACTCACATTCCATTGAAGTTAGAAGGAACAACTGCAACACATTTCTCTATCAGAACACCGTTTACAAGAACCCCAGATAGATTATAACTGTCAAAACATCCGTATACTACACCGGCCGGTAAAATTTAGGACAAAGGTAAAAACTTCAGAATGGAAGCACGCAACATTCTATGCCCCTTCTTTTTCTTTCCATCAAAAACAGTAAAAATAGTGGAGTTGTGTTGTGTACCCCTTTATGGACACTATGTTATACTTTATATTATACCAACATAGCGGTAAATAAATACAGAATCCTTGTTCTACTTTTCCCATGCATTTCAGAAGGGAGGACCATGACCAGGTTATTAAGGAACACAAATGAGTTTCTTTTTTCTCTATTATAGCAGAGAAAAGAGCATTGATAACAGCATTTGCGGCAGAGATATTGCTACCAGCAAAATAATTAAGCACCCATCAAGTTTATTTCTGAGATTCCAAGGTTAATTCGATTGGGGTTTGAATGGTGCAGCACAATGTCATGGATTTGGAGGACAGGTTGGAGCCAATAAGATGAGGTTGAATAGAGACCAAAATGGCTTGACCAAAATCCACCTCACCACAAACATATATTTATATTATTGTTATTTTGTGTTTGGTATAGATAGAGAAGAAGAGAAAGTGGGTTACAACGAGAAAGGTTGGTCTTTTGGTCTTTGACATTTCATTGGAGACAGCCTATGTGCCCTACTACTGTTGTGGGCACCCACTAGCAGCTTTTTTGTCTCCTTATTTTATTATTATTATTGTTATTGTTACTCTCTCTTCTTCTCCATGCCCAACAAGCAAGCAACCAAGTTTTCTTCGCATATAAATGTTTTCTTGTAAGAAACTTTCTTTCTTTTTCTTTTCACTCCTTCGACAGCAATGATGTTTTTCTGTTAGGGGCGATGTGAAGTGTTGAGGAATCTGAGGAGTGTGTTGTTGTTGTGAATGTGGAAAAGTAGCAATTATAGCTTCAGAAAAATAAAAACAAAACAAAACAAAAACCATTGCTTAAAGTTAAGAAGGACTAGCACGAATAGAATCATGAGTGCACGAGTGTTTTCATTGATGGGTTTTTAGAAGAAGAAACACCTTCCTTTCCAACCTTTACCATTAACCGTTTCTTCTTTTCTTTCTCCCCTCTCACCACTGTCTTTGGATTTTGTGTTTTGTTCTTTTTCTGGTTTTGTATTTGGGATTATTGGGTTGCTTGCTTCTGTTGGGAAATTCTTGTGTTTCATATTTCTTCAATGTCTCAACAAAGGCAAGCTCAGATGGTAGGTGGTAACAGCCAGGAGCAATATAATGACACAACTTTTACCAAAATCTTTGTTGGAGGGTTGGCTTGGGAGACTCAGAGGGACACAATGAGGAGGTATTTTGAGCAATTTGGAGAGATCTTGGAGGCTGTTGTGATCACAGATAAGAACACTGGGAGATCCAAGGGTTATGGCTTTGTGAGTTTTTCTTTTACCTTCTGGATTTTCTGATTCTCACTTACATCCTTTTGCTTGTTTATTCCATTTATGGTTGTACTTGCGTGATCTTGAACAATGATTCTATGGTTTGTTGTTTTCCAAGGTCACATTTAAGGATCCTGAGGCAGCCATGAGAGCATGTCAGAACCCATCTCCAGTTATTGATGGGAGGAGGGCTAACTGCAATCTTGCTTCTCTTGGTGCAAACAAGAACCGGCCACCAACTTTTCAGCATGGTCCCATTCCTCACATTCTGCTTTATCTAATTTGTTCTTCCTTTTTTCTCATAATGCTTTACCATTTTTTCATAAATGTGTTCTTTAACTGCAGCAATATTTCTTTTGTTGAGTTCACTTTGCAATTTTTGCAAACAAGTTTGAGTTTCCTAGTTATTTTTCATCTTGGTAGATTTAACTCATCCTAGGCAAGAGGGTACCACCTTCAATGGTTGGTTATCTAGTAAATGTAAAACAAAATTAATTGTGTGTTGTAAGAGAAGAAAGGATTGAAATGCAAACTCCCATTGTAGGTGCAGGACGGTTCAGGCCTCCACCTGGACTAGTGACATCACCTGCTTATCATGGTTCTTCATCATCTACTACTACATTTTTCCATCAACCCCCTAGGCAATACACATTTCCTTATTCGGCTTACGGGTAACTTAAATGTGTTATGAGGATATGGTCATTTTTATGTTAATTATTATTTTGCATTTCTTCCAATTTTTAATGTCATTTTGTTTGATATCCATTCTATCTGCTGACAGATATTCTGGATATTCACAAGACACCTTGTATCCTGCGGTAGGTGTTAATGTAATAAAGTCTTTACAAGCAACTACATTAATTTATTATGGTACATTTTTATGTGATTGCAGAACTACTATAATGTCTATGGAGTTCAGCAATTTTCAGCGTACTACCCTTCTGCCGGAGCTTCTGGTGCAGTAGGGCTGATCCATAATATCTATCCCTTTTATGGTCAATATGCACAGAGCATTCAGGCTCATGGTTTTGGGGTTCAATACCCTCAAATGGCACAGTTTCCATTTTTGCCTCAGCATTATGGCTCCACTGGGATATTGTCATATCCTTCTTCAGTAGCAGTGGCAACTACTAGTGCAGGTGATATGTCTAATGCAAAAAACTCATTATTTCTTGTTGGCATTGTTGTTATCTTTGCTCTTTAACAATCCTGGCACAAACATAACATAGATGGCTAAAATGTGACAGTTTCAGTAACAACAGGAACTGCAACCACAACTACAACACCAACAACATCAACAGGTGTGACAGCAACAGTGGCTGGTAGTTCACAAGCCTCACAAGCAGCTTCTGAACAAAGTTCTACATCTACAAAGATACAGAACATCCAAAGCTGAACTCAAAATACAAGACATTTGTTAGATAAAGCTTGTGCCCCTAACCGACCTTAACCATTTCTCAATTTTCATCATGACAAAAACTCAAAAGTCATCATCATCATACATGTTTGTTTAGGAAAATAGGCTTTATTTGATTTTTTTTTTTTAAGTAGGTTGTAGGAGTAGGGGGAGATCATCATATTCATTCATGTATTCAGCATTGGGTAGAATCTAACTATTTGAGCTTTGGATTCTACCTTTTAGAGTAATTCAACCAAGGTTATTATTACTGTTATGTCTTGGGTGATGGGAGCATCCAATGGCAGTCCTTTGTTTATATTGCAGCAGATGGTGTTTCAAAAGATGATTTTATATCTTTTGAACCCTTTGATTCGCTGGTCAAATAGGAAGACCACATTGAGCTTGGATGGCTCAATAGGCTAGCATGTATTTTATTTTTTCCCTCGTCATTCATGATTGTTTTTTAGTTTTTTGTTCAAGATAGGATTAGTCCAAAAGAAAAACATAACGTCTATTGTTTCTCTCTTTTTCACATATAATCATGTTTTTACCATTCATCTTTCGCTGTCACTCGCATTCCTTTTGTTTTAGATAAAGATTATTCTTCTTTTGCATCAATTAAGTGTCTTTTACTCTCTGTACAACTGCAAACGTATATGGAATCCAATGGAACTCTCATGTGTGGTGTCAATAGTTGTTGGTACCTTTCCAATGCTTTTTTAAGCATATTATTAATAATATGCAGATGGGGTGATTACTATCATCACTTCCGTTGACCCCTTTTGAATTTTAGTTCATGCCTCTAATTTCTTCTATAAATCTAGTTTCATTCTTTTGCCAAAATTGCCTTTAGATGACTCAATTCATGCTTCTATCTATCACTTTTCTTGGTGAATTTTTTTCCTTAGGCGTTTTAGTTCTTCTGCTAATACTCATTATTATATTATTAACTCTTACCTGTGAAGATACCTTTCTGTAAGCTATGAAACAGTTTCCCTTTGGTTTTATTTTTTCTTATATATAATGCAATCTCGTTCTGTATAAAAATGATGATTATCATACTAGTTTATGATTTCCTTATCGATTTTCACATTGTTTTAGTGGAATTTAAGTCACTTACTAAAATTTTTAATTCAATGTCTTTAAAAATATTAATTTTGTAGCATTAGATTTGGAGAATTTATTTACTTTATTTTATAGGATTTAATTATAATTTCTACTTTAAATATTAATTTTAGGTAATTATGGAGAGACACGAATTCGAAATTAATAGATGTAAGAAAATATTATCAAACGTATCATTTAAGGTCCAATGACAACACATTAACGTTAGAAGACAAAAACTAGATTCTAAACCGAAAGGAAGAAGCCGAAACACAGAATACTTGTCCCTTTTTAAAACATGTAGGCCAAAACACCGAAAAACTATGTAATCCTTAGAGTTATGAATAACCGTTAAATAATTGTTTAATAACACTAGTAAATTAATTTAATACCTATGCTTGGAATCTAGGTAAAATTGAATGGAACTTAAACTCTAAGTTACACCGAACTTATTTTACTTGTGATATTTTCATTTTTATTTTTAGGTAAGGCAAGTTCCTAGTTTAGTACAGTTTCATCTCTTAAAATAACTATTGTTAGACAAAAGAATGTATCTAACTAAGAATATTACATTAAAGATGATCTTATGAGTACTTCTATATGCCATTGTTCTAAATTTTTATTTTAACAATAGTGTTTTAAGACTGAAAAAGAAAGTAAAGTTACTGAGAAATAAATATTATGTTGGTTGAGATTTTTTTATTTTTGAAAGTCGAAGTATTTAAATATTTAAAAATTAAAATAAAAGAAAGTTACGAAGAAGTTTACTCTTCCTATTAAGAGCAAAAAAATTAAAAAAAAAATGGAACTAGAAAAAGTTATAGCCAATCTTGTTGAGCAATATTTTTCTTCAAATATAATTTTATTCCTCTGTTTTTTTAAATGGAAGAATGCATTTTTGTTTTCAAAAATAATTATTTAGAGGCCTTAAGCCCAGTATTGCAGCAGTTAGTTCTGAAGAAAACCAATGCACTGTTGCACCTCCATGATTTCCTACTGCACTCCCACCAAAAAAGTAAATATACAATATTACCCTTAATGAAAAATAAATAAACCCTCTGCCATCTTCTTCATTCAAGGCTATTTCACATTTTAGAATCCACGATATAATTTTTATTTTATTCTGAATTCTATAATTTTAAATATTGTATAATTTTGTATTATGAATTTTTTATTTTGAATTATGTAATTTAAAATATAATTTATGTATTTTGGATTGTATAATATACAATATGAATATTATATTCTAAACTGTAATTAAAAATACAAAATAATTATAAATTTAAAATAATATTTTTGGAAGTATAGGATGCAGGGGCAAACTAACATCTTACTGTGGATTTCACCTTATGTCCTCTTGCACAAAGTGGTGGGTCACTCACTGGTAACGGAACTGACACACTAAGAAAGACAACCAAAATAATAAATTATTTTTCTTATATCTTCAAAATTAACATTATTGGAAACTGATGACTATAATTATTTTTATTCAGTCACCATGTCACTTGTCAGCCAAGTTTTTCTTCCACATTTTTCTCTTCATTCTTTTACCACAATTTTGAAGTTATTTTGGTATGCCTAATTATTTATAGCAAAACAGTGTGGGGGTATCTTTTAAATACAATAACTAGAGTTATCACTATTTAATAAAAAATTACTTTTAACAGCATATAATTTTTATGAGATGATGTGTCAAATCAAAACACATAGACGCTAATTTTACACACGTGTAATTCTCAGCACAATAGCTTCAAAACAAATAGGCACCAGCTATGTTAACTTGATAAAAAAATATTTTTTTATTTGTTTTTTCATAGAAAAAAAGACAATTTTTTTTAATCGGTTCACTAATTTCACTGCTACCCCACAAAGCACATATATATTTGACATCTTTATCATTTGAATTAAATAAAGGGGCTAAAGTGAATAAGGAAAAGTTAATGTTGTGCCAGAACAATATCCCACAATATTAAATAAATATAATATTTAGTTATGTGTGTTTGTGATGGTAGCATCTTGCTTTGGAAATAGGAAACTATTTTGTTGTCCAGCCATTAATGTTTGACAAATGACTTCGTCCCTCCAAAGCAAAAGAATTTTGAGTGTTCCTTCCTCCCTCTGCCTCACACCACAACATGCTAAAGTACACACTCACCACATAAAAAAACAAACTAATTTAGACACCATTAGTCAAAACAATTCATACAATGTTGTTGTGATTCTTGTCTCTGAATCTTCATTTTTAATCTCACCAAATTTATTTCACCATGAATTAACTAACCCAAAATAAACAAAACCCAGAATATTGATTTTAATATATGAAAAGGTACCTTGAATTGTAGAGAATCTAGAACACAGTTTGACTGGTCTTTGGGGTGAGTACTTGAACAATGAAGTCATGAAGTTTTTGGTTATGGATTAAGACAATAGTTTCATTGATCTTTGTGTCATCTGATTTTGCTGCAAAAGATGCAAATTATTTTTTAGCAAGTAAGGACACATGATGATGCATGTTCCTAAGAGAGTGCACCATGGTCCATCCCCCATCTGCTCCCACCACGTGACACCATGAGAGAACACTCATATTTTAACTAATAATTTATCCCCAAAAAGAAATGCTCACTTTTTCTGATTCCATTATAGAAAAAGCCACTTTTGGCTTCTCTCTTCCCCACCTTCAACTTGCTTTCTATCACTCCCTAACTTCCCTTACATTGCATAATTTTCATTGCTTTATTCAATTATCATTCATTAACATTACAAAGCTTAAGGTAGCTTCTGACACTCCCACTTTTGTCTATCCATGCCACAAAAATCCACAAGCTTTGGTCTTTCTTTAGATTAATCTTCTTACCAATTAATGTTCTTTATATGCTGCCTCTCTCATGCACAGCCTGTCTCTGACTGCTGCTTAAATAATTCAATTGGGTAACCATGTGGTACTCAGCATAATCTTTATCCAGATTCTAATTCAATATTTTATTTTCTGATTCTATTTGGTCAAAAAATTTCACATTATGCAATCCTTATCCAGCCTAATATTAAAATTAGATAAACACTAAGTTTTCTTTTTTGAACTTGGACTAGTTTTAACTCAACTCATGGAATAAGAGTTATATATCTTTCATTTTAATGTTGAGAATCTGACATGTGAAATAAAATTTATAGGAACAAACATACATAGCTCTATAATAATTTATTTTGTTTACAAAATTTGAACACCCATGAATTATGATTATTTATACAAACTATTCAGCTAAGAATATTCTCAGGAACATTCATCTTATATTAATTTTATGGGTCTTGTAATTTAAGTAATTAAGTTATTCACGTAATTTGGCGATGAAGTGGTTAAGTTAATTTTTAACCTAATATTATTATTTCTTACCACTCACTCAATAGTAATGTTTAAAATATTCTATCTGTTAACTTTGGTTAGGGTTTAAAAGTGAATTGGAGCATTGTATATAAGTGAGGTTGTTTGAATAATTTATAAGTGAAAGGAAATTCGTAATCTTGTTATTGTAAAAGGTTTTGGATAAATGGGTTACTTAAGAAAGTTATTTCTATTAGGTTGTTCTCACCCACTTTTGAAATAAGTTACAAAATTTCAATTTAGTTTGAGTTTGTCATGTCACAAAACTATTTTGATCTGTTTTAGAAAATAACAATTAAGATTGAATATGTACATTTACACTTTCAGTCATATTAAGACTTATAAACTAACTTAGCCTGAATTCATTTAAATTACATATTGAACAGATTAGACCAAAATAAACTAGTTTAATTTAAGTCATAATTATTTTAATTTAATCTAACTTCTTTTGGAAAACTTTTAATGTAAATAGGTTGAATTCATTTATTTTAACATCTCTAATAATTGAGATAAACTTTAAATTTACAAATTTTTTATTTCTATTATTGGCTCATAATATATTTATTTAAACATGATTTCATTTATTTCAAAGATAGATTTTGTTACAGTTATTTAATTTTGAGCTTTGTAAAAAATTCATTGTTTCAAAAACATAAGTTTTTGTTTGAACTAAAGTTTCTAAACTTAAAATCAAGATGAAGTTTGTTTTGTAAAAGTTGGTGTTTAATTTATTTTAAACTAAAATTCAAGATAACATTCCAAAAAATTCAATTCAAAGTCAAGCTTATCTGAAACCAAATAAAATCATTTTTTTCCGTTTTACCTTTTGACTATAAATCTTAAACCGTCAAACTATGTACAAAACCTGCACACAGTTTACTCACATTCATCGGACCCAACGCTTATGTAAGCACACCTTATGCCAGTCTGTAATATTATTTTAGAATTTAAAATCTGAGTTTAATTTAATTCTGAAAACTAAATAATAAAATATAAATCATTTATCTTTCTACATACAATGATTTCGAACAATCAAGCAGAAAAATGCACATATACTTAGAATCTTTTTCTGCATAATATTGGAATCAAATGAACAGTAAGTGAATCATGGTGCATTACATATAATAGTTTTGTTCCTGATGATTTTAATGAGGGGTGGCTCAGATATTTCACTCACTCACGACAGAGCCATGAGGAGGACAATGTTACTGTAGCATTGCTCAACTGTGTTGTTGTGTACTTGTTCAAATTAATAACAAAGACTGAACAAGAGCTCCATTAGTGTTGTGTTGGCACTTTCCTTGTTTTTCCTCTGTCCATTTTCCCCAGACAAGGTTAAAGGAGTTTGAGTTCAGCCTCAAGCCTTTAACTCCTCATCACAAGTTATTTTCTGCCTCTTTCTTTCTGAAGGCTGTTTCTAGCTGTAAATGCAGCTGAGATAGATTTACATGGGGAAGAAGGGAAGTGGTAGTTCGTGGTTAACTGCTGTCAAAAGGGCATTCAGATCTCCCACCAAAGACAGTGACAAAAGGAGTGGCAGAAGAAGAGAAGACTGTGATCAAGAAGAGGACGAAGAAAAGGTTCTTTTGTGTGTGTGTGCGCGCCTTTTTGTTTATGTTTCTTTCAATCTAGTCTTGGTTCTTAGATCATGAGAATGAACATTTAACACTTTTCTGTTTTAATTTTGCAGAAAAGGGAAAAGAGAAGATGGATTTTCAGGAAGACTCACATGAGTCACGAAGGAGTAAGCAGCAACAGCAACACTCAACAAAAGTTGAAGAATGATGTGGCGGCAGCTGGTGCGGGTTCAAGGACAGACCAGGATCAGAAGCATGCACTTGCCGTGGCGGTGGCCACAGCAGAAGCCGCCATGGCCACCGCTCAGGCGGCGGTGGAGGTGGCAAGGTTGACCAAACCTTCTAGCCATGCAAGGGAGCATTATGCTGCTGTTGTGATCCAAACAGCTTTCAGAGGGTATCTGGTGAGTATCCTTATCAGATCTGAATTGCAAGAATGTTCAGGTTTTACTGGGAGTTACCATGGTAAATCAATTAATTAATCTTTTGTTTTGGTTTTTTGTTTGAAGGCAAGAAGAGCACTTCGTGCACTAAAGGGGTTGGTGAAGTTGCAAGCTTTGGTTAGGGGTCACAATGTTAGGAAGCAGGCAAAGATGACCCTTAGATGCATGCAGGCTCTGGTTAGAGTTCAAGCAAGGGTCCTTGACCAGCGCATAAGGTCTTCACTTGACGGTAGCAGAAAATCCACTTTCAGTGACACAGCCAGTGTTTGGGACTCGCGGTATCTTCAGGATATTTCTGATAGAAAATCAATAGTAAGTGAGAGGCTACTTCTTTAAACCATCATTAGTAACCATTGATCAAACTTTGTGTACTTTTTCTTGTTTTAAGAATCAATACTTATGTTTGAAAACCACCAAAGGAAAAAGTACTTTTTTTTGGTTTACAAAAAGCACACGAATAGTTCTCATTTTCATATTCTGAATCAAGCAACAGTTGGGAAAATGGGGTTTCTATGTTTTCTCTTTTCTGTGTTTGAATAGTTTGCTGTGGTTGTTTTGGTAGTCAAGAGAGGGGAGCAGCATTGCAGATGATTGGGATGAACGTCCTCATACAGTGGAAGAAGTGAAGGCTATGTTGCAGCAGAGAAAGGAAGCTGCAATGAAGAGGGACAAGACCTTATCCCAAGCCTTCTCCCAACAGGTTTTGATCCTCTTCGAACCATGTTCCACTGGTTATTAATATTGAATTAATTTCTTTGACTTTGTTTGGTGGAATTGATTGTGAAGTGCTTTTATTGATTAGTGAAATTGAATTAATTTCATGGACTAGGTTCGGTAACCGATTGTGTAGTGTGATTAATTGATTCTTGAAATTGAATTAACTTCCTTGACTTGGCTTGGTTCATTGATTGTGATGCACAGATTTGGAGGAATGGTAGAACATCATCAATTGGAAACGAAGATGAGTTGGAAGAGAGACCAAAATGGCTAGATCGGTGGATGGCCACAAAGCCATGGGAGAATAGAGGAAGAGCTTCAACTGATCAAAGAGACCCTATTAAAACTGTGGAGATTGACACCTCTCAACCTTATTCATATCTAGGAACCAATTACAGAAGATCACATCCAAATTACCAATACAATCCAAACCACCATCAACCACAAAGGCATTCCATTGCTTCCCCACTCCATAGATCTCATCATCACCAAAATGGATCCCTTCACCAATCCCCTGCAACCCCTTCTCCTGCCAAGTCAAGGCCTATCCAAGTCCGGTCAGCAAGCCCTCGTTGTATCAGAGAAGATAGAAACTACCCCACTTCCCAAACACCAAGCTTGAGGTCCAATTACCATTACACAGGAAACTTGTACCATAATGGAAGGGCTGTTGGAACTGGAACTAGTAGTGGTGGTGCTACATTGCCTAATTACATGGCTGCAACTGAGTCTGCAAAGGCTAGAATTCGGTCACAAAGTGCACCGAGGCAGAGGCCATCCACACCAGAGAGGGACAGGGTTGGATCAGCAAAGAAAAGGCTTTCTTTTCCTGCTCCTGACCCTTATAGTGTGGGAGTGAGTTATGGAAATTATGGACACAGTTTAAGGAGTCCAAGCTTCAAGAGTGTGAGTGGATCACACTTTGGGTTGGAGCAGCAGTCAAACTACTCCTCTTGCTGCACTGAAAGTCTTGGTGGTGGTGAGGTTTCTCCTTCTTCAACTGGGGACCTTAGGAGGTGGTTGAGATGATTTGTTGCATACTTTAATGAGAAGAAACATGACCGGACCCATTAGGTTATGCCATTATTCACTTCTTTGATTTTATTTATTTGGGCTTTTGTGATGTTAGAGTTAATTTTAGTTTAACCCTTTCTCACCCCAAAGGAAAGTTATTTACCCCGGGTGACCTGAATCTGATGTTTAGGAGCAGCAGAGAAGCAAGTACTTTTTCTTGCAAGGAAACTACTCAGAACAATTTAATGTGTTCGTTTATCATTCGTTTTTCATACTTTTGTTAAGATGCTATGCCAAGATAAAAAGTAAGCCGTATGTGGTGGCCTACCTCACTTGGGATGTTGTGTTGATGTTGAAAGAATTGGCTAGACCATCTGAATAGCTTTTAATGGACTGTCCTGTCACAGTAGCATGTAATATTTCGTATTTTAGCATTGCCTTCTGTTAGCTCATGTACAACCCTCTTTCCTTCATTGTTTTCTTCTAATCAAATGGATAAATTTAACATTGCTAGCATGAGCAAAATAAAGGATTATTTATATACTTTTCTCACAGTTAACCAATACGTGAGTCTTGGTCACGTCACATTCTTTGACCCTTTATTACTCCCCATCACTGAATGATGTTTTGTCTATTATGCTACATGCTTGAGGTGGGTTACATGTGAAAGTGAAACAATTCTATTTAAACTCTTTTTTTGAGTACATTATTAAAATGTATTTGGTAAGTCCACATTTCAATGTATGGTTAAAATATGATTGCGTTTATAACTAGTGATGATAATTAACTATTGTATACCAGAAGGATATCAAGAAAGAATGATTTGCTCAGTATGTTACACTATTATTTGGTCTAGGCCATAAAAACTTTTTCAGGTTGCTAATTGGCCTGCAGCATGAAAAGGGTAAAAGCAGATACATTTAATGAGAAGAGATAATGTTCTGTAGTCTTATACCACAGAATCTGTTATTCCATAACTCTTTGTGATTTATTCAGTGATCAACGGATTTTTTTTGTGCTGTTTTGTGAGCATCTCTAGCAGGAGTAATTTGGTGGGTGACCAAAGATAAGGAATTGTTTTCAAATGAGTTTATTATGGGAGTACAATGATGTCATGCAACAGTAAGGCATATTATGTGTAAGAAACATTTTTATGTGTAAGACACAGTTGTCGAGTTTTATGTACGTTTTGGATTTCAGATATATTCAATTGAACATATTTTCAATTTAATCCAACATTCATGTAGGTTTTCCAACTTTGCATTAAACATGTATTCAAAAAGCATCATAAAGCATTATACAAGTTAACATGTTCCAAAGTAAAGAAAAATTAAAATAAGTTAATAACAGATTATTTTTTAGTGGAGGATATGCTCTGAGCAGATTATTGCATTGTTACAGAGGAGTCCAGCTGGACAGACTTTTGTTCACTGAAACTCATAAATCAGAGGTTTCTTGGAAGTATGAGCTGTTTGGGGTCCCATCTTACTGAACACTATCTCACCACTGGTTAGGTGCTTGCTAGATGGAACTTATAGGCTATATCTAATATTGCATATTCTCTTGTTACACAAATTAAGTCATGCTTGGAATTGAAAAAACTACTACTAAAGACTAACCATTTCCTATTCTAAGCATGCAGAATTAATGCACATAAGAATTAATACTGCTGCTAAATTCTCCAGCTAAAAGGGAAACTATTATATGCAGCTCTGACAAGATGAACATCATGGCATGTTGATCACATATACACAGTAAAAAAAATCTCAAAGTATTGTAGGCGATGATGAAAAAGTTTCAGAATACTTATATATTTACTTTTTCAAATTTTGAATTAAGTTTGTTAATTAGACTTGAATAATGAAGTAGAATGACCATAAATATTTGCGTTTCCTTAATGACGTTTTCTCCCATTTTTAATTTTGTACCAAAATCAAATTTGATTCACTTTAAGGTAGTTGAGGTGATGATGGGTTTGGTTAGAGATATTGGACTGAAGTAGTACTAATAACTTTGATGTGCATAAACCAACTAAACAAATTGAGATGATCTAGAGGACTAAAAGGAAGATTGTTAACTTGAAATGGAAGGAAGATAATAATTCTAAGCATCACACTAATGTTACTCCAAATATGGACCAACAATCTTGAAACCTTAGCATGGTCCTGGTGTATTAATTGACCTAGGAAAAGGTAAGGGTAAATGGGGAAGACACTCATTAATATAAGGACCTGTGTGTTAGTTTGGTATAAATTACTAATTGCTTTTAATGAAATAGTTGTTTACATTTTCAGGTTCTTAGACATATTGAAAGAGGTACAACTGAATTGAAACCATATGTGTACTGTGTTTTAATTTAGTCCTTGGGTAATTTATTAGTACTTATTGTCTTTAACGAATTCCAAAGTAATCCTCCCTAAAGTAGATTTGACTATTACATAAAATTGATTATTATGTTATGTCTAATATGTAAATTTAGTTTCTTACATATATATATATATATATATATATATATATATATATATATATATATATATATATTGGTAATAGCCACAAAGAACTATCGGAGAAGTTTTATCAGTTGTGCAACAAGTACGGCCTCATGTTGTCATCCTCCAAGTCCCAAATCGGGACCACTGAAGTAAACTTTCTCGGAATGAAGTTCTCCAGAGGAAAATATTCTCCTCAGCCACACCTTGCAGAAGAACTCCCAAAGTTTCCTGAGAAAGACCTAACGGTCAAACAAATCCAACAATTTCTTGGAATCATCAACTACATTCGGGATTTCATCCCAAATGTCTCACAACATACTTCAAAACTTTCCAAGATGTTGAGAAAGGATGCCCCTCCTTGGGGGCCTGAAC